>Ga0214545_1006691_pt1 | contig 19893 bp, 8 predicted proteins | sample CNSS4metaG_FD_160064 | JGI IMG/M metagenome (GOLD analysis project Ga0214545, IMG submission 160064) | Root nodule microbial communities from cowpea collected in UCLA plant growth center, Los Angeles, California, USA - CNSS4 | ecosystem: Host-associated > Plants > Roots > Nodule | place: USA...
ATAACAATTTAAAAATAAAAAAAAAAAAAAAAAAACACTTGTTGTATTTACTCATACAATATCAAATATACAACAAGATAAACATTTTTTTAATTTTTTTTAAATCATTGACTATATATAAAAATGCAATTCAACTTCTCGAAGAATTATGTTATTACTTCATATTTAAACTTATTATTATCTACAAAATTGCGTGCAGAGTTTTAGATTAAAAAAAAATGTTAGAATTTGAAAACTTTTAATGCATTATTTGGATTTAGTAGAAACAATGAGTAGCTTTTCGATATTTTTGAGAATTTTATCGATAACAATAATGAATTAGTTTGGACATAATTCAATTTATTTAGTATGAAATTTATGTTGATTTGAAACTAAAAATTAGTAATGAATAACTACTATCTTCAAGAATATAACTCCAATATAAACAACTTCTCACCTCAAAATCTTAGATAAAGTTTAGAGATGATATGGATAATTTTTTTAAATAAAATTAAAAGTGAACTTATATAATCTATTTACAAATTTTCGTATTCTTACTTATTTAAAATTATACCTCTAAAGAAAATTTCAAAGATCGATATAGTTATTATTTATGGTAAATTAATTGTTGTTATTTGACCAAAGGAAGGAACGAGTAAACAGCATTACGTTACCATATCAATGTTTGATTATCTACTTTGCTTAAAATATTACGGGGCTTACGGAGGACCGTTCTTTACATCCATCTCGTGAATCTGGAATAAAATAATATTCTATCATTATAATTATAATTTGTTATGTATATAAATAAATAACAAAAAAAAGCACACACGAATGAGAATATAAATGCAGATTAATATTTACATAAGTTAATAAAAGTTAAGAGGTTGAGTGGGATCCAAATCAGATTCTTAACTATGTTGAAGCCTTAATACGCAGTTTTTTTAAGCTAAGGCAAGAAAACAAGTTCTTTAATTATGGTCAATTATTGTAGCCTCTCTTTTTTCATTGACACCAATCTATTCTCATATTTTATTTCAAAGATAACAAATATAATATGTCAACATTCCTTGACTACCGTTTTATGATACCTCAAAAACCAAAGACATCAATTTCAAATTCGAATTTTTATTCTGAAAATTAACAATATGTACAACTTTGTCATTTTGGCAACCATTTAAACTAAACTCATCAAAATGGAACACAATACTGGCATATCAAATTATATATAATCTTCATTGTTCATGTTATTTTTGCTAAAATCAACAATAATTGTATGATCCGTACTTATATAGACGGTTAAATATCGATCTGTCTATAACAGTATCTTAATGTAAAAAACAAACTTTGCTACAGTTTATGAATTTTTTTTTCAGATAATAATAAATTGCAAATTCAATTGCCTCAAAATCTACAACCCAATCGTATTTACAAAATTTTGTATTTATCTTAATGTACTTTATTGAACATTAATTTGTTTATGAATTTTGAAGACAACATATAAACAATGCATAAAGATTTGATATTCAGATAATAATCACATTTACATAATTTTACATGGTGAAATTTAATTACCATCTTACTATATTAGAGTTTGTTTTAATTTATATATGAAGTTGATAGTATCATATTCATACCTACAAATTTTGTTGATCATATTAACGTGATCAATTTGATGTATAAATCCATCACTTGAGTACCTTCTTATGGATAATAGCTTACTATGTGTTTGGATTATAAGTAAAATGGAAAAATAATGCAAATATTGAAATAAAGAAAGTAAAAGAAAAATAACAGTTTCCATGGATAAAAAATAGAAAAATAAGTAAATTTTGTTTGCTCATTTAGAGTAGTGAACAAGAATAAAAAGTTTCTATAAAACAAGAATAAGTTGGATGCACGCGCCATGAAGAAACCTTTGCTAGTGAGGACTAGGTTAGGTTTGTTCACTTTAATTTTGTTAACAACCTTTGCTTTGCTTTACTTTAATTTATTTATTATTATATTTTGTACTAATTAGAGTTGGATTCATCTGGGTTTTAGTGCAGTCGATGTGTGCATACCCTATAAAAAATAAAAATAAAAATAATACCCCTAAGGCTTTATTTAATGAAAACTCAAATAATTTAATGTTAAAATATGCGAGGACAACCACAGGATTGAAGTAACAGACCATTTTCATTATCTTATGGATGGTTTGGCAATTATGGAAGCACGTTTAGAATAATATTTATTATATTTTAAATTTTGATATAATTTAACTTTCAATTTCTAAAAATAAATAAATATATTTTTTTTAAATTTAACTGCTTTAAATAGTTTTTTAGGTTGATTTTTAAATTATTACATTGTTTGACATGTTACAATTCAAATGTTAAGCTAAATCACCGTTTAATAACAAAAAAGTTTTGTACCATTTCATTTTAAAGTTTGAGACCAAATTATATTAAAGTTTGAGATATATAAATTCAAATTTTATATATAAGTTTAACATATTCAAGAAAATTTAAGTAAGTTTTATATTTAGTATAAATGAAAAAAAAAATCATATAATCTCTTTTTGAATGTAAAAGTTTTGTAATAATTTTATCTTAAGTTATACCAAGATTATTGATATATGAAAAATATCCTTAAAAAAAAAAAAACTAATGCAAAAGAAAAGATTGTCCGTGCAACACTGCTGAAAACTTTTTGAGTTATGATGCATTGTATATCAACTTTGAAGTTGTTTGATCCGATTGTTAAGAATGGAGATTTCTCATAAGTCAAACCTATTAGATCTTGTCATCCTCATCACCCTTTCCCATCCCTGTCAAAAGGTCTTTACAACACTACATAATCCAAAATTAGCATTGAAATCTGCAAAATTAGGGTTCATAATTCATTTATCGAATTAATTTGCTACTGTTTGTAGTTGGATTAGATAGTGGAAATTAACATGATTGTTTTCCGAACAAGTAGAAGAGAATAAATAGAAGAAGCAGGAATATTACAGCAATTAAATTATGAATGTGCAAGAAAATATTAAACAATGAACGATTTATTAGTGGAAGCCCGTTAGGCAGTGAAGCACTTAAATATGTAATTAGTGGAGCCAGGTGTTTAAGAAAGCTAACTTCGTCTTTTTGTTGGCATTTTGTGTACTCATTTTGCATTTAGTAAGATCTTGTTCAGTGGTGGGAACCCAGTTTTTATGAAGTTGCAATGAATGTAAGTGAGATTATGTTTAACAATTCTGTGTTCTTCTCAACAATTTCTATCAATGATTTGCATTCACCACGCTTCAAATTATTAATACATTAGTGGTAGTGGAGTAAGCGTCCTTAAAAATAATTTTAAGTTTGAGCAGTAAATGGAAATAAAAATTAAAAATTAGAACTTGATTTCAAGTTATAGCATAATCACTCTTTTACCATGAATTAGAACTTAATACTTAAAAATTAAAAATTACTATATATAATATTTTGGTTGAACTAAGTTTTTCATCCCTGAACATAACTATTTTTTCTACTTTCGTCCTCCGTATTTAATTCAAGGGTTAAATATGTTTTTGGTCCCTCAAGTTTCAGCGAAATTTGGAATTAGTCCCTCATCAAAACTTTTGACCAATTTAGTCCTTCATCTTTCAAAATGCGTGAATTTAGTCCTTTTAACCAATTTTTGTTAAGTTTATCTGACGTTTCAAGCGCATTTCATGATAGTATTTAAGTTAATATTGAAGCAAAAATGTGTCAAACAGTATAAATAATTTAAATACTATCATGAAATGCGCTTGAAATGTCAGATAAACTTAACAAAATTTGGTTAAAAAGACTAAATTCACGCATTTTGGAAGATGAAGGACTAAATTGGTCAAAAGTTTTGATGAGGGACTAAACCCAAATTTCGTTCAAACTTGAGGAACCAAAAACATATTTAACCCTTAATTCAAATAGTCAGGCTAAATCTAACCCTTTGTTGTGTGTAAAAAAGGGCTAGATCTAACTCTTTATTGTCTGTAGAAAATGGAACAAACTGGCCCACAGTAATAAAACAGACTAAAATTTGTGCGCCAACTTTTTTTAATTTTTAATTTTTTATCTATAAAATATATATAAATATTTTATAAGTTAATAAATAATTAATAAATGTCTTTAATTTAATAATTAAAATAACTATTATATCTACATATTACGATATTACAAATTACTATATTATAGTTAATAATTAAAAATTAATATATGACTCTTAATATTTAAATTACAATTTTTATATTTTTGAACAGATATAATATAAAAAAAAAAACAATTTCTTAATTTCTTAAATTATTAATTATTTTAGAAATTAGGCTAGCCAAATTAAAATAGATTGACAAGTTGAAAATCATGATCTACTTTATCACTCCTAAAAAAATAATAAAAACTAAACCAAAAAACCCCGCTTATCATGAATGAAAAACATAAGGCTAATAATAACACCCATTAATATAATTTTTTGCCATGATATATCTAAATGTCAGTAAGAAAAATTACAGTCAACATAAAGGAAATAATGAAATATATTTATACATTTTGAGTTCTAATTATTTTGATATGGGTGATTTGTCTTTTTGGTTCTCTTATCATAATACTGAATCTTAACTACTCACCAGGTTTCATTCATATGAAAATCACTTTTTCACATGTTTAGAAATATAAAGGTAAGTAAACAACGCCCATTGATGTGGAAACCACATTGATGCAGAACCAAACACGTAATACGTAATATATCACCTCACCTTATACCATCATTAGGTCCAATCGCACATAAACAGTAACATAAGCCTATTCCATCAACCACACGCTAACATTGGAATAACTAAATACACTTACAATACATGAGTAATGACACAAATAAAGTCAAGTAACACTCCAATGAAAAGTTCACAAAAAATCATCCTTTGAGCTTTATACTACCACAAAATCAATGCTACTGAAAAGTAATAAGCTATGAATTTTAATCTTGATCAATTTCCCTAGTCTTAACTTAACAGTGTTGCAAATAACGACTTTGCGATGATTTTGCAAAGGTAAACTCAAATGATAAAATTTCATCCTCATATTTCATTCAATAGTAGTTGCATCCCAAAAAAGAGAAATGCAATGTGTTCGCAAAGGTAAACTCAAATGCTACAATTTCATCCTCATATTTCATTCAATAGTAGTTGCATCCCAAAAAAGAGAAATGCAATGTGTTCCGAAGCAGATATCGCAAAATACCTACATAAATTTTGTACTTAACATGCAAGTTTAAACAAAATTGACGGATATATTCATTACAATTTGCTCCAGTGCGGCTGAAAAGCAACAAAATGAAAGGGAGCATTAAATAATTATACATTAAAATACCAACACATCACATTGCACTTGAAAAATATGCTTTGGTGCTCATGGATTCAGACTCAACCGTACTTCGAAAGCCCAGTACATTCATCACACTAACTGCAGAAAAACAAACATAGATTGTTTATTGAAAACCCTTGGCTATTTCATAAATGCAGCAGTAGGCTCTGACTAATAGTAACTCCATATTATATTCAAGCATTTTAGTATAATTCATCATTATCACACAAATGGGAAAGTTGATGCGCAAAACAAATGCATAAACGTTTATTCGAGTAAAAGTAACAAGATTGAAAATTAATTCCTCGTTCGGTAAAACCATATGGAGCAGATGAAAGTAGAGCAAGATTGAAAATATGGAACAGATGAGAGTAGAGCGAATGATGCAATTGACTTGCACCATACACACTATCCCAGTCACTCCTCTTATAACATGAAAGTAAGTTCATTCGTCAAAATGATTTTTCAACCTCTACAAAACAAATTAAAATTATAAAGGTTGCATCCAACACCATTTCTAAAACCAAACCTGTTTTCCATGTTCCACCTTTTTTACCTACTAAAATATGCCTACTTCAAGAGCTACCACAATTTTGTGCTTAGTATTACAATTTGTAAACGTTACCACAAATGCTACGGAACTAGTAGGTGTAAAAGAAGCTATGGGAATTCCTAAGACAATAAGTGTATTGGCAAGATTGGGACCAATAATTTGTAACTCAGATTCATTCAAACAAACTTCAATACCTAGTAAAAATAATGGAACTGTAATTCGTAACTCAATCTAATCCATCCCACTGGCCACCAAAAACTTATATACTGTAACAATCGTTAACTATGAAAATCCCACCCAATCGTTCGAGTCCACCATAGAACATACAAGTTACTTCCATACTTAATCTCAAAAATATTTGATTTGAAAACTTGAAAATGTCATTGGTGTCTAATATTTAAAATCTGACAGCCAGGACACTAGATTTTCACGATCAACTCAATTCCATATTCCAACTTTATTACCTACTAAAACATGGCTACGTTACATTTGTAGATGTTACCTCAACTGTTACTAAACCACTGATAGTGTTGAGAAAACCTAAAAGAACAACTGTCTTGGCATGATAACTTTTGTTAAGTATATGAATAATTTTTTATTTTATTCTGTAAGGAAATACAATACACCTGTACTCACTGTCCAATTGAAAAAAATTTAAACACCTTGCAAGTTAGGGCAATCAAAGAGTAGTTAGTAAAGGACAGGGTTATCCGCCGCACTGGCCAGAAAAAACCTATGCATTATCACAACAGTCGTTAACTATCAAAATCCAACCCAGACTTAAGAGTCCATAACAGAACATATATGCTGATTTCAACAAGGTCTTACTAAAATTTGCCAACTACAAAATGAAGTCCAACATTTCAGATTCTAACAGACGGAAACTTCAACAAAGCAAACCTACCAAACAAGATTGATAAAAACTAAGGTGTCTCAAGTACTTACTCAAACAATTGTGAGATTATAGGCGTTGCAAAGCTGAAGTAGTGCTGCTTGATTTGCCGGATCTACTACTTCATTGATGACCTTCGGGTATCTCCCAGGGGAAAGTGCTGACAGCCGAGAAATTGAGGCAATAAAAAATTCTCTGGGATCTCTTATATCTTTTAGTGGATCTTCTTCTTTCTTCCCAGCATTGTAAAGACGAACGAATGTAGCAGTATAACCAACATTTTCTGAAATATCTGGCACATCAGTCTCCTCATCGGCCCTTTCCTGTTCTGGCCGTGAAAGAAGAGTGACAATGCTGTCCACCATCTTACCCCAGGATTCAGCAGCAGCAGTATCCAAAAGAATTGGAGATTCACAGATGAGTCTGGTTGAGGCAACAGCAGCCAACTTAAGCTCAATAGCTCCCGTAATCAGCTTAAGATTAGGTATCCAGAATTGACTCAAAATCACATTAAAAATATCTGGCTGCACACCGTTCATAGTATCGACAAGGTTTGAAGTGCCGTGTTTAATCAGAAAAAGTGAAATAAATATCAGAAGGGACTTTATGAGCTTTACTGTTCGTCTTCTTTGGAGCTCCCTGAAAAGAGCAGCCCAGATATGGGAAATATAAGGTTTGATAACACCGTACTCAAGACTCTCAATGACAGTGTTGAGCACATAAAATCCCTGATCAGATGTGCTAGAAGATTGTATAAGTGTGTCAAATATGCCAAGCACCTTAGTCAGTCTATCCCCTTGGTTGATCTCATTCGGTGCCTTTTGAAGGAAAGCCTGGAGTAGACGCACAAGTGCAGGAACATTTGGGGATCTTTTCCACGAATCAGGCGACAAAAGAATGACAAATATCTGCATGTAAATGGGCGGAATGGGTGATTTGTTTAGCTCAACAAGCTGAGCCAGCAACTGAAACGTGTACGGAAAAAACTCGGTTACATCATTGGTCAAAATTATTTCCAGCTTAGGGAAAAGGCTTGTCTCGAAAACAGATACAGGCAAGCCATTCTCACAGCCCCGTTTCACAAGAATAGCTACAGACTCAAAGAGATAATGATTGAAAACGGGATTTTTAGGATTTCCGCAAACTTCCCCAAGAATGAAGGTCAACCCCTCAATGCAAACTCGAGCAACATCAGCAGAAAGATCAGCAACCCCCAGAACCCTCATAATGCATTTCATCACATATTGATTCTCCTCAGACTCTTGGTGCTTTAAGGCACTGAAAAGATTGTTCATCAGCACCGGGAAGATGGGATTGATGTCTGCTGAAGTATAGCGAGCCCCACCCACCTCATCTTTTACCAACAAGAGCTTCTCAATACAACTTGCAGCGTAAGAATGTACAACATTTGATTCCGAAGCAAGGAACCGAACCAAATCCGGGAAAAACCTCAATGCCACGGACTTGGATATTTGATTACGGAACATAGTAAAAAACTTTAGTGCACCTGCCTTAAGCATGGGATACCCATTCACATCGGGACTCTGCAGCTCAGGGACAATTACGGATTCAAAAAAGCTCTGAACGTCAACAAGCTCAGTGGAGACGTAACTGGTTCCAGCCTTCTTGGTAGCGAGAGAAACAACCAAGTATATAGCACAGTCTTTGTCCTTCCAATTACCCACAGGGTTGGCAGCAAATGAACTCAACAAACTCTGTATCTGCGAAGAGACAATGTTCCTTACAACATCCCCATAATGCGTGGCAATTCCCTTAAGAAGCTCACATGCAATCCTCCTCCTAGTATCAAGATCACTACCTTCCATATCCCTTCTTATAAACTCTATATAATTCATCTCAAAAAGCTCCTCATCATCATCCCTCAACTTCACATTGGGGATCACAATGCCCTGACAGATTTGGGGAACAACCCCTTCACTGGCAAACAAGGTGTGGTGAACACTAGTACTGACCGTGGTCAAAAACTTGATTGCGGTAATGGCGAGCTGATCCCGGCTAGAAGACTGAGACACGTTCCCCAGCAAGGTCCACACAGCAAGAGCGAAATCATTCAAATAAGCCTGAAACTCCTCCTCATTCTTTTCCATATACAGATTAATATTCTCACAAACCTTGGCCCTAAGCTCATCGACAATAGCAAGACCATCGCCACCATTTCCCTCGAGAGCAGGATAAGTGGTGGTGAGATATTTTCGAAACTCACCCATCCACTCCTTCATGTGATCCTCGAAGAACTCAGGTAGCTCCTGAAAATTCAAGGAGTAAAAAATGCTACAGCACAGACTCTGCGACTCGAAAAGCGGGCGCAGGTTTGCGCCGGAATTGACACTGGCGTCGATCAACGACGCCGTTTTGAGGAAAACCTCAAGCAAAGGCGCGGCAAAATTATCGAGGCAATACTTCAAATCGAGGAGAAGATCGTTGGTTTTAAACACGAAACGAAATTTGTTAAAAATGGAATCGGCGGTGCCCAGAATGCCGTTAACGGAGGCATAATCGGACGCCTGTGACGCGTTTTTCAGATTGGAAACGAGTTCGGGAAGCAGCGCAGGCCATGCCTTGGGGAAATCGTGCTTACCGATAACGGCGAGGGCTTCGCTGAGCTGACTCTGAATCTTACGAGTAGCTGAGAGCATGAGTGGAACGATCAGGGACTTTATCTGCTCTTTCTCCGGGGGCAGTATGGGAGTCTCGGAGGACCACCGCGTGCGGAGATGGTTCTTGAAGTTCACGGCGGCGGCTTGCCTGATCTGCTCGTCCACGGAGGGTTCTGCGACCAGGCGGAGGACCACGAGGCCGTAGTTGGGGCGGTCTGCGGCTTCGGCGAGGGAGGCTTCGGCGCGGCGGCGGGGCTCTGGCGCCGGAGACAGCGTGTGGAGAAAGCATTCCGATAGAAATTGCAGAGTCTGAGGGTTCCACTCCATCTCCACAACACTTTGTGAGAGGTTTTGTGTGAAAAGGAATTTTCAATTTAAAGTTTGAACACCCAAAATTTTGTTCAGTGATTCACTGCACACATTTATAACCTAAGAAGACACGTGTAGACTTGTAATAATAGGCTACATACTACAGTTTAGGCCCAATTACGACACCACGACCCAGTTTGACAGAAATTCATATTTTTTATAAAATAATTTTTTTAATAAGGATTAGACATTTTACGCCTTAAAGAACACATAAGTTATAGTATATGAATAAAATGAAAATTAGTTAAATAATATATATATATATATATATATATATATTTAATGATTGCCACAAGCTTTCTATAACAATAAATATTATTACAAATTATTTTAATATGTAATCGATTCTTTAAAAGATATGACAAATAAATTTGTGAAAGCATTGCTTGTGTAAGCATTGAAAACCGGTCACTAATCCTGTTAAAAAATATTTAATTCACTAAAGACTGGTATAAATATGTAGTTCATATTCAAATTTTTAGTATACATATCTATATTTTTATTATTTAAATTACTTAAATATCTTTAATTTATTTAATATTTTATTATAAAATTTAGATCATTATAATATTATATTTTTAATTTAATTTTTTTATATATTTTATAAATATGTATACAAATAAATAAGACACAAATGGATATAGACTCGTAGAATTTCAAGAATGGTTACAAACTTTTGTTCCAAGAAATATAATCAAAAATTTGTAAAAGAAATGTTAATAATAACAATCAAATATCTTGATTAAGTTAGTTTTATCTTTCTGTCACTTTCCTTTCTAAGAAAGTTACTTATTTGTTTTGTAAAAATAAATCTTTTTATTCCTATATAAATATATCGTTTTAATTCCGATTCCCATTTTTTTTGTTTTTAGTCCAACAAATATTAATTTTTTTATTAATACATTGCTTTTAGTTGTAGCATATCGATTTTACAATTTTAGTAAAATAACATAAAATACTCTGTGGAATCATCTCTTACAACTATACAAGAAGACTTCATCTAGAAAACATGTTCTCTTATCCTTAATATAAAATAACAATCAGAATCTTTCAAATATATCATTTTAAAAATAAAATATCGAGTAAATTAAGTGTCTTAATCTTTTCAAACGGATATCAATGTAGAAAAAGAAAGAAATCACATATTTCTTTATTCATTATCATTCGCATGTTCTGATTTAAAAGATTAAGATTACAAATATGTATTTATATTTCATCGATATAATTATTATTCTTTAATATTCATAGATATGACTATATTTATTTTTGGGTCAAATATATTTTTATTCCATGTCCAAAATTTTGATATATTTTAATCCACAAACTTTAAAAAAATGAATATAATTTTTTAATTAAATTATGTTAAATTTTTTTACATGTTAAACATATTAAACGAAAACGTATCAAATTGTGTAAACAACAAATGTTACTATAAATTTCGTTTGACACGTAAAAAAAATTAACATAATTGGGTTAAAAATATTATATTCATTTATTTTTTAAATTTCAAGACCAAAAATGTATCAAAGTTTAAAGACTAAACACATATTTAATTCTTTATCTTTTTTATCTTGGTAACTAAGCAACAATAACACAATGAAAACCAAATAGCTTTAAAATAAACTTTAATGTCAATTTTCAAATTTTTTCCTTTTTAAAAAAAATATTCATAAAACTCAGAACAACTTATATTTGCAATTGAAATCATAATTCCATAGCTACTTATATATTATAACACGTTGTTGCATAAATTAAGGCCACAAAATGTTGGAAAGATAACAAAATTAAAACATAAACAAACAGAAACGAAAACGAAACTCATTTCAAATCTTTCATACACAAATAATATGTAAAATAATAAGATGCATAAAACAGAAAAAGAAAGGAACAAAATGACAATCAACTTCAATATGTTTCGTTCTTTCATGAAATACTAGATATTTAGCTATATGTAACATTGACCGGCTATCCCAATAAAATCACATCCATTTAGAATTATTAATTCTCAAATCACCAAGTAATTGTTTGAGCCATTTTAACTCATGTAGTCTTTGTCATACAACAATATTCAAATTCTCTATAAGAGTGAGAAACTATTGATTGTTTTTTAGCTTTCCAAGATATTGAAGAAGAAATAAGTGTCATCTAATTAGTCAAATAGTGTATTGTAAGTGGAAAGCCACCAAATCCAAATCACATCATCCTTGTAGTTCCATATTACTATTAGATTGATGTAGAACACCTTGCCCAAAATGTTTCTTCAAATATCTAATAACTCTTAAGGTTGTATTCTAATGCTCTTCATGAGGTTTTTGCATAAACTAAGATAAAAATGTGTATAGAATAAACAAGATCAAGTCTAGTCGGAGACAAATAGATTAATCGCCTAATCAGCCTTGTTAAGGTTCCAAATCTTGAAGAGGTGTATCAAAAATCAACTATAGTGTATGGTGTTGTCCCATTGAAAAATTCGTTGGTTTGGCACCTAATAAATTCATGTCTTCAATGATTTGCAATGCATATTTTTGCTGACAAAGTTAAATCCCCTCGTGATTACACGCTACCTCTAACGCCAAAATATATTTTAAGGCTCCCAAGTGCTTCATATGAAAAATAAACACTTAAGCTTCATTTTATGCAATGATCAAGTCATCCACATATGAGATGTATTTCTTTCATGTGCAACATAGATAGTGAGTAATATGAATAGGATTGCAAAAAGCATAGTGCTTCAATATTATAGCCATATAGCAAACTAATAATAAAGAATTTGTTTTAAGTCGAACAAGGACTTTTTCAACCTCCAAACTAAATTGGGTTAGTGTTTTTTAAACCTGAAGGAAATTTCATGTACACCTCCTCAACCAAATCATCATGGAGAAATGAATTACATATATCTATTTGGTGAACATGCCACTTTTTAATTGATACCACTATCAAGAAGGTAGGAATGATAATGTAGTCATTAATGCTATCCAATTAATTATATTTTTCCAATTCAACTTCATTATTGCCTTGTGAATAGTCAAGGAAGTTAGGGTAAAAATAATGATGTCAACATGGTAGGTAGGATATGGGTAGTAGCTCCCACATACCCTACCCGTTGAATAAATATTTGCCTTATACTCGTCTCTATATTCGTGCAAGTATTTGTTATGTGGTACTTGCATATTTTTTTAATATCTACGGATATCAATGGGTATCTGCGTGTATTTAGAAAAAAATAAAATATTTAACAACATATTTTAACCATAATTTCAAATAAAATACAATACATAATATTCATAAATTAAAAAAAAAATCCAAACAACTCATTTAGATAGTATTGAATGACAATTTACAAAGAAATTGAGATTTTTTAAAACCAAATGATAAGAAATGACTCAGTTAAAATCAATGTGTTAATATTTTAATCATATTTTTTATTTTTAATTTAAATTAGAGTATAGCAAGTACGAACATCCACGGGTACGGATACTATAATACTCGTACACAATTTGTTAACATACACATATAAAAAAATACACATACCCATTACCTGCCGTATCAATTTCTTACCCGTTATGGATTTTATCCATGAATACCCGTGAATACAAACTTTTTAACATCCTTAAATAACACTAATCTAAATTGTCTCTCAGCAAACACATAATTGATTTAAACTAAAATATGTTTTATAAGTCTACACTTAAGGCTTAAGAGTATAAAATAAATGGTGCAAATAAAAATAAATAAATTAAACAATATGTTAGAATGCTAAGCACAAATTAAATATAAATAAATAAATAAAACTAAATAATAAACTAGCTAACAAAATTCCTTAAGGAAATCTCAAATCTAATTTATTTATTTCAAACTTGAATATGAGTGTTAAACATGTATTAAATATAGGTAATTGTTTTGAATAAATATTTAATGTAAGTGATTAGTAATTATATTACAAAATTGTTATATATGGTACTTATGACCTGTTATAATTAATTACCTAAATATTCCTCATGTAGTTTTCTTTTATAAATAGATAAAAAATCAATACACATCTCTTAAACTCTTTTTCCTAAGTAGTATGAAAAGTAATATTCAAAAATCATTTAATTACCATAATAAAATTAAATATCCAAGAAAATCTTAAAGAATGAATAATTGTAGAAGTGTAATGAAAAACATTAAGACATAACTTATATAATAAAAAAAAATCAAATAAATACTTTTGTTAGAACATCTTTTTGTTGCGTTCACAAAATTAAGTCTTAAAGGTTAATATTTTAGTTTTACACTACCTTTCTAATAAAATATCTTGACATAATATAAATTTAAAAGTTTGTATGAATAAAAATTATTTTTTCTATCTTAAGCCACTATCCTGACATAATATATATAAAAAAGAGACTTTTATATTAAAACAAAAATTAAAAAAGTAAACTTAAAAGTAATATGATACAATGAAATCCATCATCTCAGAGAATTATCCCTACAATGAAAATGCTCTTATCCACCTTCACCGCTTTGTTGACATTTTGTGAGTACTTCTTTGCTTCATTACCATTTAATGGCAGGTGCCTAGTTTTCACTATTTTGCAAAGAATGCAAGAGTTTTAGGCTTAGGAATTGAGTTCTCCTTAGAATTCAAATCACAACAGTGAAGGTTTAAACAAAATTGGCCAGAACATTATATTTTTACTCACTTAGCTGCTGAAATGATAACCGCTATAAAATAATATAAGGGAGCATTAAATAAATATAACTTCAATACCTTTTTCGTCTATATTTTTGTAGTGTTTATTGTGAATAGTCTTTATTTTGACAGAATATTTAAAATGATCATCATTTTCGCAATTCGTGTTCTATTTGTGACACCGTTTAAATCAATAACGGAACATACATGTGACACTGTTTGTATTACGTGTTTAAGATGTGTTACGTGTACTATATAGTATTTCGTTATTGATTTAAACGACGTCACAGAAAAAGACCAAATAAAATACAAATTACGAAAATGAAAACCATTTTAAACCTTCAGTATAAATGATAACCATTTTAAATATTCTGTCAAAATATGGACAATTCGCCACAAACAGATGCAAATGAGGAAAAAAAAATTATTTGTCAATAAATATATACTACACTGCACAGCAGTCACATTGCAATTAAAAAACAGAATTTAGAGCTTATGGATTCAGGCTGAAACTGTGATATTCATGGCTGAGATCATAAGTAGAATCAATGCATTATAACTTGTATAACCCATGATCATTAGCAGAAAAAAATTCTAAACTTGATATCCAAAACAAATAGAAAAATGACGAGGAGAGAGATGTAATAAAAGTTAGTACACAAAATTGAATATTAATGTTTGGGTAAAAGTAAATGTTCAAGGACTGAAAATTGAGTAAATGGTGGGACTCACTTATCAGATACAGACAACCGCAGCCACCCTTCATACAGCATGAAAGTAAATTCAAACTTAAAATTATGTTTCATCCCCCCTATGAAACAAGTTAAAATTATAAAAAAAAAAATGAAAAAAGGAAATCCTATTTCATTTTAACAACCAATCCTATTCCATATTCCAACTCTATTGCCTATTAAAATATACTACTTTAGTTTTGAAAATTTTACCTCAAACCCATTCCATATACATATAAACACATGCATTATTGCAACAGAAGTTGACTACCAAAATTCCACCCAAACTGAAGAATCCACAGCAAAAGATACCAATTGCATTCGTAGTCACACAAATATATGCAAACTTCAATAGGACATTGGCTTCCAATCTTTGAAATTCTAACCTAAAGGAAAACCCACAGAAAGAAAACCAAGCAAGAAAGATGGTTTGTGTCAAGTACTTAAACAATTGGGAGATTAAAGCGATTGCAAAGCTGGAGTAATGCAGCTTGATTTGCCGGATCTACCAATTCATTGATGACCTTCAGGTATCTTCCAGGAGAAAGGGTCGAAAGCCGAGACAACGAAGCAACAAAAAATTCTCTGGGATTACTTATATCTTTTAGTGGATCTTCTTCTTTCCTCCCAGCATTGTAGAGACGAAAAAATGCAGCAGTGTAACCAACATTTTCTGTAATATCTGACTCATCAGGTTCCTCGTCAACCCTTTCCTGTTCTGGCCGTGAAAGAAGAGTGACAATGCTGTTGACCATCTTACCCCAGGATTCAGCAGCAGAAGGATCCAAAAGAATTGGAGATTCACAGATGAGTCTGGTTGAGGCAACAGCAGCCAACTTAAGCTCGATAGCTCCCGTAATCATCTTAAGATTAGGTATCCAGAACTGAGTCAAAATCACATTAAAAATATCTGGCTGCACACCGTTCATAGTATCGACAAGGTTTGAAGGCCCGTGTTTAACAAGAAAAAGTGAAGTAAAAATCAGAAGAGATTTTATAAGTTTTACTGTTCGTCTTCTTTGGAGCTCCCTGAAAAGAGCAGCCCAGATATGGGAAATATAAGGTTTAATAATATCGTACTCAAGACTTTCAATCACGGTGTTGAGTACATAAAATCCTTGATCGGATGTGTTAGAAGATTGTACAAGTGTGTCAAAAATGCCAAGCACCTTAGTTAGTCTATCCCCTTGGTTGATCTCATTTGGCGCCTTTTGAAGGAAGGCCTGGAGTAGACGCACAAGTGCAAGAACATTTGGGGATCTTTTCCAAGAATCAGGCGACAAAAGAATCTCAAATATCTGCATGTAAATTGGCGGAATGGGTGATCTGTTTAGCTCAACAAGCTGAGCCAGCAACTGAAACGTGTACGGAAAAAACTCGGTTACATCCGTGGTCAAAATTATTTCCAGCTTAGGGAAAAGGCTTGCCTCGAAAATAGATACAGACAAGCCATTCTCACAGCCTCGCTTCACAAGAATAGCAAGAGACTCAAAAATATAATGATTGAAAACAGGATTTTTAGGATTTCTGCAAACTTCGCCAAGAATAAAGGTCAACCCCTCAATGCAAACTCGAGAAACATCAGCAGAAAGATCAGCAACCCCGAGCACCCTCATAATGCATTTCATCACATATTGATTCTCCTCAGACTCTTGGTGCTTTAAGGCACTGAAAAGATTGTTCATCAGTACCGGGAAGATAGGATTGATGTCTGCTGAAGTATAGCGCGGTTCACCCATCTCATCCTTTACCCTCAAGAGTTTCTCAATACAACTTGCAGCGTAAGAATGTACAACATTTGATTCCGAAGCAAGGAACCGAACCAAATCCGGGAAAAACCTCAATGCCACGGACTTGGATATTTGATTACGGAACACACTAAAAAACTTTAGTGCACCTGCCTTAAGCATGGGATACCCATTCACATCGGGACTCTGCAGCTCAGGGACAATTACGGATTCAAAAAAGCTCTGAACGTCAACAAGATCAGTGGAGAGGTAACTGGTTCCAGCCTTCCTGGTAGCGAGAGAAACAACCAAGTACAAAGCACAGTCCTTGTCCTTCCAATTATTCACAGGGTTGGCAGCAAATGAACTCAACAAACTCTGTATCTGCGAAGAGACAATGTTCCTTACAACATCCCCATAACGCGTGGCAATTCCCTTGAGAAGCTCACAGGCAATCCTCCTCCTAGTATCAAGATCACTACCTTCCATATCCCTTCTTATAAACTCTATATAATTCATCTCAAAAAGCTCCTCATCGTCTTCCCTCAACTTCACATTGGGAATGACAATGCCCTGACAGATTTGGGGAACAACGCCATCACTGGCAAACAAGGTATGGTAAACGCTAGTACTGACCGTGGTCAAAAACTTGATAGCGGTAATGGCGAGCTGATCCCGGTTAGAAGACTGAGACACATTCCCCAGCAAGGTCCACACAGCAAGAGCGAAATCATTCAAATAACCCTGAAATTCCTCCTCATTCTTTTCCATATACAGATTAATATTCTCACAGACCTTGGCCCTAAGCTTATCGACAATAGCAAGACTATCGCCACCACTTCGCTCGAGAGCAGGATATGTGGTGGTGAGGTATTTTCGAAACTCACCCATCCACTCCTTCATGTGATCCTCGAAGAACTCAGGTAGCTCCTGAAAATTCAAGGAGTAAAAAATGCTACAGCACAGACTCTGCGACTCGAAGAGCGGGCGCAGGTTCGCGCCAGAATTGACACTGGCGTCGATCAATGACGCCGTTTTTAGGAAAACCTCAAGCAAAGGCGCAGCAAAATGATCGAGGCAATACTTCAAATCGAGGAGAAGATCATTGGTTTTAAACGCGAAACGGAATTTGTTAAAAATGGAATCAGCGGTACCGAGAATGCCGTTAACGGAGGCATAATCGGACGCCTGTGACGCGTTTTTCAGATTGGAAACGAGTTCGGGAAGTAGCGCCGGCCATGCCTTGGGGAAATCGTGCTCACCAATAACCGCGAGGGCTTCGCTGAGCTGACTCTGAATCCTACGAGTAGCGGAAAGCATGAGTGGAACGATCAGAGACTTTATCTGCTCCTTCTCTGGTGGTAGTATGGGAGAGTCGGAGGACCACCACGTGCGGAGATGGTTCTTGAAGTTCACGGCGGCGGCTTGCCTGATCTGCTCGTCCACGGAGGTCTCCGCGACCAGGCGGAGGACCACGAGGCCATAGTTGGGGCGATCGGAGGCGTCGACGAGGGAGGATTCGGCGCGGCGGCGGGGCTCGGGCGCCGGTGACAGCGTGTGGAGAAAGCATTCCGATAGGAATTGCAGAGTCTGAGGGTTCCACTCCATCGCCAGAAAACTTTGTGAGAGATTTTGGGGAGGGAATGTGAGTTTTTCAAGTTTTTTCAGTTTTCATATGCTGTACTACTTAAAGTTCAAAACCTAACGTTACCAAAAGTTTAATGTTTAGGCCCAATCTCTACACTTACTCTGAAGATATAGCCCAATATTGGAATAGTTATTTTAACTGGAAAATATATAATTTTTGTTTCTAATGACAAAATTTCATTTCATAAAAAGTACGTATTTATCAAGGAATTCTCTTCCTACATCTCCAATATTTCTTCATACACCCCCAAAGTTTTGTGTCACATTCCCAATTTTTCACTTCCGGAAATTATGACAAGCTTACGTACGTTGACTTCTGAAAATTTACCAAATTGGAAGTTCACTTTCAAAAATTAGATTACCAATTTCCCCCACTTTTGGAAAACTCTTCAAATCTGGGATTCATGATAAACTTACAGAAGTCGACTTTTGGTACGTGTTTCTATTCTACAAAAGTAGACTTCTGATGGTCATTGTCGATTCGTTTTCCTTTATCAGAAGTCATTGTCATTTTGCTTGACCATAAGTTGATTGCTTAAGTGGAAGTTGATTGCTTCATCAGAAGTTGACTTCCGATTGCCATTTTCGAGTTTGCATTTCAGATTCGTGACTTTCACTTTTGGTTAAAGGTTTCACAATATCAAAACAGAACACTTCTACTCTATCCTATTCGTAAATTATTCAAAATAATTAACATAAATGATACGGAAAGGAAAGTGTGGGAGAATGTGGAAGATAAGAGAAAGAGAAAACGTGAGCTTCTTCGGGGTGAGAGGAGAGTTATGCTGTTGCACTTTTAGGGTTAGGAGAATTTGGATTATCTGTTGGGTTTTGTTCTTTTGTTTCTCTATTGTGTTTCCATAATACACTGATTACCACTAATTTTGATGTTTTAAAATATATTGAAAAGGTATTTAAAATGTTAACACAATGTATTTGTATATTTTTAATGTTCATCAGAGAACAACAACAAAAAAGTCAATAAAAAATCTGGACTCGCGTTAAAGTGAAGTGTGAGTAAATGAGTTAGTTTTCGTTAAATAGAAAAGAGAGAAGAGTTTAATATTTTTTTTTTATATTTACTGCTAGTGAAGGATACTTTTGAAAATTGAAATCGTTTAGTGGTGCAAAAGAAATATTGGGGTGCAATAAGAAACCCTAATTTATCATATACAAGATGTGAACAAAAATGCCCAAAATAAAAGTGATAAAGTAAAACCGGCCAATCCTAAAAATATCGAGGCTTCTCCCTGCATCTCAAAATACTGTTTTGTACCTCCAATTTTTTTTTTTTTCTATTTTATCCCTCGATTAAAATAACAACTTTTTTTTCTTTCTAACC
>Ga0214545_1006694_pt1 | contig 19884 bp, 5 predicted proteins | sample CNSS4metaG_FD_160064 | JGI IMG/M metagenome (GOLD analysis project Ga0214545, IMG submission 160064) | Root nodule microbial communities from cowpea collected in UCLA plant growth center, Los Angeles, California, USA - CNSS4 | ecosystem: Host-associated > Plants > Roots > Nodule | place: USA...
AATCACAAAATCACACCAAGGGAATTCCATCCTTTGATATCACATCACATGGCCACCACCATGTTATTTGTGTTCTACATCTTCTAGTGAGTACCTCAAGGTGTCTTGCTGCCATACCTATCGGTCACAACCAATAGAGCACGTGCGGGAAACCATGCTACGGATCATACACCATAACGCCAGGTGGAGTTCCTATATACGAACATAATCTGTAACGTCCCAAGACTACCAAACTCGTCAGTCAACTACTGAGGAGGACCATCTATCTAGACCCATCCGTAGTGGCCACAACTAGCACACTCACACCGGCAACACTCGCCAACTCGAACTCAACTCAAGGGTTCCTCATGTTCATCCGCCATCCCGAGCTCAACTCGAGGGATGCCATTCTGAGCTCAACTCGAGGAATGCCACGTGCTTAACCCACAAGGGCTACGTTCCGAGCTCAACTCAAGGAACACCAACAAGCCAACCTTTAAGATATCCTAGAAGCCTAGTAGATCACGCACATCATAGCAAGCATAACACCAATCTGCTGCAGCAAAATCGCTTGGCGCACCCCACCTTACCACTAGGCGCCATCGTGATTCAAAACCCCCTATTTCTACGTTGTCGCTTGGCGGGTCGATCACCACCGCCAGGCGCTACACCAGTACTTGCGCATTACTGGTTTTAGTTTAGGTTCAAGCACACTTCACACAGGTTGCTCTCATTTGCTCACATTCTATAGTACACCTAATGAAAAGCTTTGCCTTCTATAATGTTCCAAGACTCGTAGCACCTCACATGTGCATTCATCCTCTAGTCATATAGACCATCCCAAGCATGCTCAAACAAAATATAAGCAGCAACACTCTAACAATTTTAAGTACATGATCTTATGCACCAATGCAATTTAATATGGACACCCATGCCTTCACCAAACCAATTCTCCACATGTGACTAACCCAAAGGAACATTCAAATTGATAGAGACATACCACATAACCCAATCATGCTTCATTAGAAGTTACTTGAACTTATCAAGAGGTTATTCATGCATTTCAATGACTCCAAAATCAGCAATATTGAGTAACGTATATCTCTAGCTACTGACTTCCAAATCCAATCTTCACCGTTCAAAGTGAAGAACTACATGTTATGGACCACCTGTCAAAATTTCACCTAAATCGGACGATTAACGAACCGGGAAATGCAGTTTTACGAAAACTGCGTGAACTAGAAGAACATGGTGGCGCCTAGCACCCAGAAGTGAGGATGTGGCGTCTGGCGGGACTAAACTACCGTCCGACGGTTTCTGTGCGCGAAAAGTACGATAAATAGCATTTTTTGTGAACAGAATACAACGTGCATCGCCTAGTATGGCGCCTGGCGGCCAAATGGGTGCCGCCAGGCGATTCCTGCACCTACGAACCTTTCCCCCTTCACTACAACTCTAATTTCCATCAATTTCTGACTCCATAGAATACGAACCCAGTTATTGGGACTACAGTTCATTCTTAACACTTCCCATTCACGAATTCATTCACATTTTCCCCTTAGATTGCTACCACTACATGAGTATGTCTCATTCCCCCAATTTTAATGCTTATCACACCCCAAATTTCACAAGTTTTCACTTCGATTTGGTTAATTAATAATCTTATTGCACTTCCTACTAGTCCAAATCTGCCCAGAATCCAGAAAAAACATCAAAATCAAGCCTCATGGCTCGGTCGCTTGGCGCATCAAAAAACCCAGAATTGGGTTCAACAACAAGCATTGCCTAGCGGTCCTGTTCATGACGCCGGGAGGTTTCCCTTCGCAACCTAGAAATGCAGTTAAAATGGTATGAGTCGCCTGGCAGAAATTCATCACCCGTCAAGCGGTTTCTGGAAAATTTCCAGAAACACGATTCTCAAGCAATGCAAGGGATAAATCATACATAATGAGTTATAAATCATGCAATTATTCATAAAACTACAATTAAACGCGATATAACTTCCCTAACTGGGATTTCTCGCTTTAAAATAGATGATTCTAGAGTTCTTCCTTGATCACCAATTTCCTCCCTTGGCTCCAACCCAATTTAGCTCCTTTGCTTACTCTTTAATCACTTTGTTTCCTCTGAATTCGTGTTCCTTAAACACTCTAATTTTCCAGTCTCAAAAACCCTTCCGATTGATTTAGTTTGCCTTTTTATTATGGTCCTTAATTGTGGTTAATGGCCAAAAACGAAAATGGCATTAAAATGAATGTAATTGCCATTCAAATTCCATTATGAGTTGTTTTTCAGTCACTTTTGGCTGCTCTTTGGCTAGCTAGGGTTCCTATTAGGGATGTCAACGGGGCGGGTAGGGTACGGGTAGTAGCTCCCTCGTACCCTACCCGCTGGATAAATATTCGCCCCGTACCCGTACCCATATCCGTCGGGTATCTGTTATGCGGGTACCCGTTTATTTTTTTCATATCTGCGGGTATCCACAGGTACCCGCGGGTATTTACAAAAATATTTTAAAAAATAAATATTTAACCATAATTAGTGTTTGGATCAACAAGTCCCCTTTCTCTGATTGATTCTTGAAAAACAAACAAATAAAAAATCATTACCAATTTATATTGTAGTTTATTTTTGAATAAAATATTAAAAGAAATTACTAACTTCATCAATGTCCACCTCTTGCAACATTGTATAAAGTTTTATGTTGTCCAATTTTAATCTATAAGAGCCTTAAAACATAAGAAGTTCAGACACATCAATGTTTCCACAGTATATGGAAGTAATTTACTCATTTGTGGGGTAAGAATCTGACCACCATTATTGAATGAAGACTCATAATGTTTTTTACTAATATATATATATATATGTATATATATATATATATATATATATATGGGTATTTTTCTGAATTAAAGTTTAGCGGGTACGGGTATCCACGGGTATGGATACTATGATACCCGTACTCGTCCCGTTAACATGCGGATATCAAAAATACTCATACCCGCGGGTAGCGGGTATCCATTTTTAATATTTATTTCTTACCCATTGCGGGTTTTATCCGCGGATACCCGCGGGTACGAATTTTTTTGACATCCCTAGTTCCTATGCCCCTTCACCTTCATGCCACAAGAAATTTTGGCAAAAAGGAAGCTTAAAATGATTCTACCAAGGTTTAAACCCATGACCATGCTAATGCCAACTCAATACACAACCATTTAGCCAATTCATGTTTCGTGATGATTAATATAATTCTATGATTATATTATCACTCAACATGGTCAAGCATATTATCAAAAATAATAATAATTTAAACAACACACAAATGGCATACATAGGACTTGAACCCAAGCCCTCTCACACAATTAAGTACCCTCAACCACTTGAGTTAGTACTTTTCCACGTCATTGCAATCCACATTAAATGCCTTAAAGGCTCTTACTACCCGCATTTATTAAATAATTATTTAATTAATTATTTAAATTTCTCGGGTTTTACACGAATCACCAGCAACCCCCGTACCAGTGCGCACCAACACATGCAACCTTGACCATTCATGCGGCACTGCAGTAATTCTGGGACGCGAACCCACCTCCATTTTTCCGCAACAACCATGGGTTCAACCCCTTCGACGTTTCTGCCGCCACCGCGGCAACCCCGTAACCTTCGCGTAACCACTCATGACAGTCAGACCCTAATGGAGAGACTTCCTTGACATGTGGTAGTCTCTCAATGGACTGTCAGAAAGTCAAGACTAGTCAACCAGTCAACTCTAGCAAGGGTCGTCAGTCAACTCTAGCAAGGGCGGTCAACAGTGCTCAAATTGTCTATTTTACGTTATTTTTGGCATGTGGTTCCTCTGTAGGAACCCTAAATGACCTAGAAAGGACAAGATCGTCTGGCGGCAATTCATCACCCACCAAACTATTTCTAGAAATTCCCAGAAACATACAAATTAAAAGGAAACAAAATATCAATCAAGATCATACCAAATTCAGCATACCAATCAGACTTAAATTAATCAACGCATGAAGTTACTTTATTTAGCATGCCATTCCAATTTAAAATAAAGATAACGCGTAAGGTTACTCTATTTAGCATGTGAATCAATTTAAAATAAAGTTAGCGCGTAAAAGCTCCCCTAACCTGGATTCCTATGCTAAAAAAGTAGATTCTTGGGAGTTCCTCTTTGATCACTCTCCAATTTCGTATTCCTTTGAGTATGATACGAAGACAAGCACAAAAATCCTTCTTCTCACCCAAAATTTGTCTTTTAATGATACCTTAATGGTAGATTAATCCACTAAAACGAAAATTGCCATTAACTAGAGTTTAAATAACACACAAATGACATTCTTAGGACTTGAACCCAAATTCTCTCACACAACCAAGTACTCTCAACCATTTGAACTAGTACTTTTCCACATCATATAAATCAATAATTAATGCTTTAAAAGGTCCCACTACCCGCATTTATTTATTAATTATTTATTTAATTATTTAATTTTCACGAGTCTTACAATCTGTAAGTGGGGAGTAAAGACTACATATGTGGGCAGTCAAGTTACAAATTGTGGAGCGAAGTTGCAGAATTTACAAGAACTGAAATATGGATATGTGATAACATAATGCAGTCACTTACACAAATTTTGCACCATTCAATGTCCATTTAATAAACACTGAATATTCACCATCGTGGGTGTTTATGGCTCTTTCAAATTGTTCAAGTTGTCAAATCTTCCATATTTGGGGAGTAAAGCATTAACATGTGGGGAGTACTGGTAGAAAATGTAGACTACACTTGCAGGTTGTAAAGAAATATAATTGCGGTAATTTGATGACACCATGCAGTCACCAAAACACTAAATATTGACCATGATGGATACTTGTGGTTTTTTAAAATTATCAAAATCCCCAAGTCATTCGTAAGTGGAGAGTGAACCATTAATATGTGGGGAGTAAAGTTGGAAATTATGTTCCGAGGTCGCAGATATTTAAAAAGGTACAAAATTTATTTTTCATCAAGTAATGTAGTAACTATCACAAATTTTCTATCTACCAAAATGCATAACCAAAACACTGACCCCTGGTCTTTGTTGAATGTTTGAAATTATCAAAATTTGCATGTCATCCGTAAGTGGGGAGTCAAGCATTAATATCTGGGGAGTGAAGTTGGATATTATGTTTTGAGGTTGCAGATTTTTTTTAAAACTAATTTAAATATGGTATTGGGTTCACATTATTCACTCACTTAAACAAATTTTCCATTTTCCAATTTCCATTGACTGACGTGGGTGCTTTATTACTTGACAATTGACAAAATACTCCACTCGTACGTAACTGGAAGTAGGGAATTATTATGTAGGGAGTTAAGTTGAACATTATGTATCCAGGATGCAGATATTTTTAAAACTAATTTAAATATCGTATTGTGATTTCACAATTCACCCACTTAAGCAAATTTTCCATCAGCTAATCTCCATTCACTAACGTAGGTGCTTTCTTACTTGACAATTGACAAAATACTCAAGTCATACTAAAGTGGAGAGTCAAGAATTAATATGTGGGGAGTTAATTTGAACATTATGTTTCCCGGTTACAGATATTTAAAAAACTAATTTAAATATCGTATTGGAATCACACAATTCACCCACTTAAACAAGTTTTCCATCATTCAATCTCCATTCACTAACGTGAGTGCTTTCTTACTTGACAATTGACAAAATACTCAAGTCATACGTTACTGAGGACTCAAGAATTAATATGTGGGGAGTTTAGTTGGACATTATGTTTCCAGGTTCCAGATATTTTTAAAATTAAATTAAATATCGTATTGGGATCACACAATTCACCCACTTAAACAAATTTTCCATATTCCAATTTTCATCTATTGACGTGGGTGCTTTCTTACTTGACAATTGACAAAATACTCAAATCATATGTAATTGAGGAGTCAATAATTAATATTTGGGAAGTTAAGTTGAACATTTTGTATCGAAGTTGCAGATATTTTTAAAACCAATTTAAATATTTTATTGGGATCTCACAATTCACCCACTTAAAAAACTTTTCCATCTTCCAATTTCCATTGATTGACGTAGGTGCTTTCTTACTTGACAATTTACAAAATACTCAAGTCATACGTAACTAGGAGTTAGGAATTAATATATGGGGAGTTAAGATAAACATTATGTATCTAGGTTGCAGATATTTTTAAAATTAATTAAATATCGTATTAGGATCACACAATTCACTTACTTAAACAAACTTTCCATCTTTCAATTTTCATTGACTGATGTGGGTACTTTCTTACTTGACAATTGACAAAATACTCAAGTCATACGTAATTGGGGAGTCAGGAATTAATATGTGGGGAGATAAGTTGAACATTACGTATCCAGGTTGTAGATATTTTTAAAACTAATTTAAATATCGTATTGAGATCACACAATTCACCCACTTAAACAAATGTTCCATCATCCAATCTTCATTCACTAACGTGGGTGCTTTTATACTTGACAATTGACAAAATACTCAACTCATACGTTACTGGGGACTCAAGAATTAATATATGGGGAGTTTAGTTGGACATTATGTTTCCAGGTTCCAGATATTTTTAAAATTAAATTAAATATCATATTAGGATCACAAAATTCACCCACTTAAACAAATTTTCCATCATTCAATTTTCATTCACTAACGTGGGTGCTTTCTTACTTGACAATTGCCAAAATACTCATGTCATACGTAAGTGGGGAGTTAAGCATTAAAATGTGGGGAGTTAAGTTGGATATTATGTTTTGAGGTTACAAATTTTTTTAAAACTATTGGGATCACACAATTCACCTACTTAAACAAATTTTCCGTCATCCATTCTCGATTCACTTAAGTGAGTGGGTTTTTTTCTTACATGACAACTGCCAAAATACTCATGTCATACATAATTGGGGAGTCAAACATTAATATGTGGGGAGTTAAGTTTGACATTATGTTCCGATGTTGCAGATTTTTTTAAAAGTAAGTTAAATATGGTATTCGGATCACACAATTCACCCACTTTAAGAAATTTTTCATCATCCAATTTTCATTTACCAACGTCGGTGCTTGTCTTACTTGACAATTGTCAAAATCATCAACTCAACCCGTAAGTAATGATATGTGGGGAGTAGTGTTACAAATTCCTAATTGCTCTTGCAGGTGGTTAAAAAATTAAAATATCATAACACACATTGTCCTTCATACAATTTCAATAAACGAAACACTGCATATCCACCATAGTCTATGCTTATGTTGCTTGAAAGTTGTCAAAATTCTCAACTCATCAATAAGTGGGGAGTTAAGAATTATTATCTGGGGACTAGTATTGTAAATTTTGGACTGCAATTGCATCTTTTAAAAAAAAATTCAATATGGTTTTGTGATCACACAATGCATTCAGTTACACACATTCTACATCATACAATTTTTATAACCTGAACATTGTATATTGACTAACGTGGGTGGTTTTGGTCCTTCAAAATTATAAATTACATCAAAGCTTAAATAAGTGGGTACTCAAGCATTCAAATGTGGGAAGTATTGTTGCAATTTCTACACTACAATTGCATATATATAAAAACTGTCAACATATAAATGAACAATAAAGTTCCAAATTAATAATCAGTCGAACTTCAACAACAATTATGTCCTTCATGTGGGCACCCATTACAAAAAATCAGGGGATCTACCATAATCATTTCATTCTTGTTCAATCCATAATTTTACTCTTGGAAGTGCTTTACAATATCATCAAAGAACTTCGATAAAAACTAACTTTTAACAAAGATGTCGTAGCATTGAAGGATGTCATGCTTGTGGATGTTGTCAACATCTAGAATCCAATCTCAAATGTATTGTTGTCTTATCTATTGTAGTTCTTCCTACCAAACAAATAACACAAATGTTATTGCATACATCACACTAAAATAGAAAATGAAAAAATCCAAACAACAACACATAAGCACCAAAATACGAAAATACACAAATGTGTTATCTTCAAAATTTGCAAAGAGCCACAACTCTAGAACACACAACAACGAACTACAACAATGGCCACTAAAAATGCACAAAACACTCACGACAACACCACCAAATAAGTTTTCCAAACTTCCATGGAAAACGAACATCTTCAAAACCAAGTTTTTCGCACAAAAGCTCAAAACTTTACGAAAACAAAATTAAATTAATCATCATCGAACATCATAGGGAAATGTCTAATGGAAGCAATACAATACAACACTGTGGAGGACGAAATCCTTGTCGTCGACGACATAAGGTAGCTGCAGTCTCTGCAAACCCACTCCCAAGTCTGAATGCAACGATATGGATGAATAAGGATAGTGTATGGAAATACTATAAGTGTCCTCCGGTGTGGACGGCGAAATGCTTGGTGGCGACAATTTCAAGTCGGTGTGTGTCTATCTCTTTCGCTTCTCTATTTCTCCATTTCTCCCTTTCTCCATTTCTCTCTAATTAAATTTTCACTTTCAATTTCCAAACAAAGCAATCCCGCACATGTAACATTTCCCTTAGTAAAACTTTTTCTAATAAAAATTTTAAAATATTGGTGCCACGTCATACTTGTCAAAATCTTGTCGAAATATTTTGTTGAAATATCATTTTCATTTCTTTTATGTCGTCACTTCACGATCTAGAAAACAATTTATTTGATTGATAGATAAAAAAAAGAAAAAAAACAGAGAACGAGTAAAGAGACTGAATGAGTTAGTTAGTATTAGTTCTCGCCAGTGTAGTTCCCTTTCCAAAATTTCAATAAGTTGTGCCCTATAGTTCTTACTTTTCCTTAATTACTTAATTCACTATACCATAATCAATCGCTTTAAATATATGTTCATAATCTATACCTTAATTACTTAATTAATTTCTCATATATGTTCATATTATATATATGTATATATAGGGGAACACCTACCAAGTGTTTCATTCCCTACAATACCATAATCTATCTCTTTAAAAGAACATCCTACATCCAAAAATCACATTATTCATTGTCTCTCCCATCGTCTCGTATTGAAACAGAATTAGGTTTCCTCAATTATTAATTAACCCAACATGCCACACCAAAAGCTCTTTTGGTCCAATAACCCAATTCCAGAACAAGTACAATAACCCACATCGACATTCTATTTAGTATCATGATGTCAATAACTAACTATCTCAAAAGCTCAAGTTGTTCGGTGATGGCACATGAATGGGTTTATATCTAGCACAACCCCATGCATAGGTAATTTGGATTGGAAATGCAGACCAGAAAAGGAAGAGTTTTCTGGAAAATAACACAGCAAGGAAGACCAGTGAACCACTGTTCAAACAGTGATTGACGGTTGCCTCCTTTAAACACAAGAAGCTATAAATACTGTTTGAACTACACAACATAGGCTGCACAAGTATACAATTTTCAAATTATTGAAACAATTACAGAGCTTTAACGAGAAGATTAAGCCAAAGTGAGGAATTTAATAAAAGTAGGAACTGTCCTACAATGCTTAAGTCATATACTTGTATGCTACATATACCCTTCTTACTCCATGCCCTTTACCCGAATCCTATACTTAATCGCATGCTACTCTTGTCCTTTTCTTTTCTTCTTCCACCGCTAATATATAATATACACCACTAGTGTTTGCTTCAAAGCCACCACCATCTCCATCAGATTACTACTTTTCTTTCAAACTCAACTAAATGACATGACATGCTTTTAGGTTTTAACGTGCCATCTCTGCTTTAATATAATCCTTTTGCATAAATAAATAATGATACATTAAATTTATGAAACAATATTTTTAATAATGTTATGTGTATTTAGCTGAGTTTGGTTTCTCTACTGAATAGGACGGTACTGAGTCTCTGCTGACCCAATTAAAACGGCATCGTTTGCACTTTTTTTAATTTAATCCCTGTTGGCCTAGTTAAAACGACACCGTTTACACTTTTCCAATTTTATAAAATACATTAACTTTTAGTAGAAAAAATGAAACGTAACGTTTTAATAGTTCCTCTTTCACTGTTGTAAAAAAACCCTCATATGAATGAAACAGTGCAGCTGCTCAGGACCAGGACTCAAAAGATTATCAGGTCATTATTTATTTATTTTTGTTATTCAGCGTAGATCTTTTGAGTTTTTTTTTCTTCTCAACATTTAAATGTGTAAGCATATATTATTATGTTTCTGTCATGATTCTCCTTAAAAACATTCATGTTTTTTTATGACCAATTTAATAAATGTTTTTATTTATATTTGTTTTTTATAGGAGTAATTGATGGATACAGGTTTGAGTCTTAAACTTGGTCTTGAATTTGATAACTTAGAAGATGCATGGAAGTTTTGGGTTAATTATGGTGGTAGTAAAGGTTTTGGAGTTAGAAAACACTACCCTAGCAAGAATAAAAAAGATGGGTGTATTACTTCTTACATCTATGTTTGTTGCAAGGAAGGTATGCGAAAACCAGATAAAAGAGACTTTAAGACCAATAATCCTCGACCTGAGACAAGAACAGGATGTGCTGCAAGAATGAAAGTTAAAAGAGTTGGTGAAAGATATAGAGTAGTTGATTTTATTGATGATCATAACCACCCACTTCATCCACCAGAAACAGTTCATCTATTACCTTGTCAAAGAAAAATAACAGATTGTCAAGCATATGATCTTGAAATGGCAGAACAGGCAGGGATTCAACAAAAGGCATCATTTGATTTGATGAGTAAATATATAGGAGGTAGAGAGAATTTGGGCTATACAAGAGAAGATGCAAAGAACTATCTGAACTCAAAGAGGCGGAGAGATATGGCATATGGTGAAGCTGGAATTTTGTTACAATATTTCCAACAACAACTAATAGATAATCCTTCATTTTTCCATGCCTACCAAATGGATTTGGAAGAACAAATAACAAACATATTTTGGGCTGATGCAAGAATGTTATTTGATTATCATTGTTTTGGAGATGTCATTTCGTTGGATACAACATATTGTACAAATGGAGATCATAGGCCTCTTGCAATTTTCTCAGGATTTAATCATTATAGAGGAGGGGTGATATTTGGGGCAGCCTTATTGTATGATGAGACCATTGAGTCCTTCAAATGGTTATTTCAAACATTTTTGCAAGCACACAATCAAAAAAATCCACAAACTGTTTTTACTAATCAAGACCAAGCCATGAAAAGAGCATTAAAGGAGATTATGCCGTTGACAAAGCATGGTTTGTGCACACAGGCATATAATGAGGAATGGAGTCAAGCATCTTGGAAATTTAATGAAGGATGGATCACATTTCTTACGAGATTTCAAGAAGTGTATGTATGATTATGAAGAAGAAATAGATTTTGAAAACTCATGGAGAGATTTATTGATGAAATACAATGTTGAAGAAAACACATGGTTGAATTCAATATATCAGAAAAAAGAGAAATGGGCAACATGTTATATGAAGAATGCTTTTACGCTTGGCATGAGGAGCACACAACTAAGTGAAAGCATTAATTCATATATAAAGAATTGCACAAGGCCTAATTTGAATATCAACCAAATTTTTAAGCAATTTGAACGGATTGTTCAAGAAAAAAGATACAATGAGTTACAACATGATTATGAGATGCGCCAAAAGATACTAAGAATGATAGTACAAAGTTCACCATTAATTCGACAACTTTCACAGATATACACTCCTCCTATGTTCAACTTGTTCCAACGAGAATGGGATCTTGTATCTGCAACAAACATAATTGAAAGGAATGAAACCAATGTATGTTGCAACTATGTCATAACAATGGTGGATGAAAAAGGAGAATGGAATGTTTCATATGAGTCATACTTAGAGAATGGAGAGTGGGCAATTACTTGTAGTTGTAGAAAAATTGAACAATGGGGAATATTGTGTTGTCATTCATTAAGAATACTATTTTGTAAGGATATCAAGCTTCTCCCAGAAAAATATATATTGAAGAGGTGGACAAGACATGCACGAAGTGATGCAATGAGTGATCATGGTGGAAAGCCAATCAATGTTGATCCTAGATTGGAAAGCTCAAAACAATATAAGCAACTATGTTCAAGACTTTTAAGATTAGCTCATGATGTATCGGATGATTCAGAAGCATGCACTATGGTTTGGGAAGGGGTGTTAGAACTTGAGAAGAAAGTGGCTGCGATTCGATTGAACAATCAATCACATGGTACTCATGGTACGACTATTGAGGCAACACAACATGTGGTTGAATCATCAACATCCAAAGGTATTGGCTTTAAGAAGAAAGATGGTCCAAAAAAAAAGAAGTATAGACGTTTGAAGAGTTGGGTTGATGAATTAAAACAAAAAAGAAGAAAAGTGAATCCTTCACAACTTCATTCAAGTCAAAATTTATTGGAATCATCAACTTCAGTTCCATTAGAGTCATATTCAGTACCTTCTCTATCTTAACCCTTTCAAATGAGCTTCACTAGCATGCTTATGGTATGTGTATTTATTTAGAATTTAACAGTAACTTATAACAATAACTAGCATGCTTATTGAAGTTACTAACATACATCTTATTTTATTGTTTTAGGATGTTCTAAGATGGCTGCAATATTGCATCAAATCAATCATTAGAATTTAGTTAGGTCACTTTATTGTCATGATTAGTTGTTTGTAAAATATGACTTCCTTAATGCTTTTTAAGTTCTGAAATTTGATATGCTCTTGTAATCAACTTTGCACCATCTTTTGTATAAACAAGAATGAAAAAGAAGTATTTCCAAGAACAACTTTTTATTACACCAATTAAATTGTACATTATTACAATACAAAGAAATTACATATTACAACAAGAAGTTTTGCTTCAAAACATAAACTACATATTACAACAAGAAGCTTTGCTTCAAAAGAAAAACTACATATTACAATAGGAAGTTATGTTTCAAAAGTCATTCTTCTAAAGCTGCAAGGAAATTCTTGTATAGCTTCTTCATGAAAACCATAATCGTCTCTGGAGACTCCAATCAAGTAGCCATAACTTTGGAGCAGTGCATTTTAGGTAGCATAGGTCTTTCGAAGGTGGAAGACATTTTAGCCCCCACATACTTGTTTTGTGTTCATCCCAATGTCAATATTAACTTCTTGCTGCACTCATATCAACACAATCATGTTCTGTTGTCAAAATAAATTATCTCAAAACTTACACCAAAACACAATCACACTTCTTCATTAACCATACATCACACACAAATTCTTGCCTACACAGAAATAACAATAATTATAAATCAGATGGGCCAAGATATTCTAGACTAGGTGGCACGACCGATGGCTCCACTCCAACTGCACCAAAATTTCATAGATATAATGAACCAAGTAATGGAACATAAACGATTTCTGAAAACAAACAGTAACGACATAGCTAATGAAATGAAAATTTCAATTTCTGAGTCACCAATGTTTGTCAATTAAAGCAATAATTTTTGCACACACAATTCCTTTAGTTTATTCTCTTAATTTGCAGGATTCTTTTTCCATTTAAATAAGGCATCATCATCCAACCACGCATCTTTTGTACCATTGGCAATATCAGAATTCAAATAACATTATTTGAGCAAATTCAATATCAAGGACATTACCTTTAGATGTTCAATCGGCATACATTTCAATGTGATCTGAATTTATTTGAATGTCAACAACCACCTGCAACAATAAACCAAGACAACACACAATTGACAAAAGGGAAAAGGATTTAATGTTCCCAATTAGAAACACCTCTGTTTGCGAGTATGATAAAGTGATGGATGTTCATCGAAAAGGGAAACCAATTGGGTACAGAATAAACCTTGAGCAACAGTAAAAACGACAATGATGTCGGCGTAGCCATCTGACGGTGCTTCCGATTGCATTGCAGAGGCGCCAGTGGTGGAGACAAGATGCAACGGTTGAATCCGTGAAAACGAAGAAGCCTTGTGGTGGAGACGAGATGTAACGCTCTGCACTGCTGTTACTGCAATTAGTTCCGAAAAATACTGTTGGCCCTAAATCCATCCCCAAAATTCAGTACTATTCATCTTAATGGTTATGAAAGCCATCGTTGCTGTTTTTTCTCGCTTCATAGTTTTCCCAGACATAACCTAAAGCTATTAAATTTTAAAACTAAACGCAATCGTTTCAATAACCTAAAGCTATTAAATTTTAAAACTAAACGAACCGTTTCAACAACTTAAAGCTGTTAAATTTTAAAACTAAACGCAACCATTTCAACAATATATTAGAAATAAATAAATATTTTATTAAATTCAAAAAGTGTGAGTGACGCCGTTTTAAATAGCACAGTAGAGGCTTAGCACCGCTTTTACAGCAGAGAAACCGAACTCGTATTTAGCCACACCAGATAAGGTAGTTTAGCTACTTTGTGTAATACCCTGCATATAATGGTTTATGTAAACCACCCACAGATAATCAGTGGTAACATTTAACAACACTATCTCTTTCTTTAATAAAAAGCATTTAGCAATTGACCTTCTCATTAAATTTGACCATTAACTGCAAAATGCAAAACATGTTTAATCACTGATGAATCATACCAATGCAGAGTGTTTGTATGTGTGAAAACATGTGTTGTTCTCGGGCACAAACTTTATAATGCTTTTCAAATTTCCAAACGTCAAGAAATCCATAACACTGAGATTCGTAAAAACAGTATAGAAAAAAATTGAATGAATCACCTCAATCACCTTCCTTAGATTGTGAATATATGCTTCGTTATGAACTTTATCGCAATGGTCTAATGATAGAAAATAGAGAATCGAAAGTGAGACTCTTGGGCGGTGGCAGAGTCGCCGGATTGCTTCTCATGCTTGTGGAAAATGTACTTCTAATGATCGGAGTCCACAACGTTGAAGTTGAAGACTTTGTTCCTCTCAATCGAACCTTTAGGACAAAATAGGGCAACGAGTCTCCGTGAGCTACGATGCGGATCCACCTCGACCAGGTCTTATTGGACTGGAGCTGATCGCTGTATTTGTAACGGCCAGAGGAGGTGCGCGGCTCTCTTTGTAAATGGAGAACTCAAGCACCACCGTAGAATAATAGAATACATTAAACATTGACGGAAGTCCACAATCATTTAAATTTGGTTAAAATACTCTCTTGGTCCTCATTTTTGTCGTAAAATTTCAATTTGATCCTCGTATTTTTATTAGTCTCAATTAGGTTCTTCTCATTTTTGTAAATTAGTATCAATTACATCCTTTCCGTTAGTAGAGAACTAACACTGTTAAGTATGTGCTACGTGTCAGGTCCTCTTTTTTTGAATTTTTTGAATTTTTTTTTTAAATTTTTTAATTTTTTTTTTAAATCTTTATGCCACGTGTCACGTTTGTAGTGTGCCACGTGTTAATCTAATATGGTGCACGTGTCAAATTATTGTATGAATCTCAATTTGGTCCTCATTTTTGTTAATTTGATTTGATTTCAGTCTAAAATTTTTTAAAAAATTTTAATTTCATGTGCTCCAAATTTAGAAAAAAATTTATTTTTTTATAAATGTAATGATGATACTTTTATTACAAGTGATATTTCTATTACATATTTTTAATAATATTTAATTTATTTAACTTTATATTTTACATTAAACTTTATTTAAATTTCATTTTAAAATTATAAATATATAAATTAATAAATTTATATTCGAAATATTTGTATAATATTCAATATCAACAATATTTTAGAGTTGGCTTAAAAATAACAATTTTATAAATTCAAATGTAAAATTTTAAAATAATTTTATAACAAATTAAAATAAATGTATTTAAAATTTTAATATTAAATACAATTAATATTATTAAAATATTTAATAAAAATAATCATAACATTATATAACAGTAAAATTTGGTCTAAATTTGGAGTGCCTGAAATTGAAATTTTTTTAAAAAATTTGGGACTCAAAACAAATCAAATTAACAAATATGAGGACCAAATTGATATTCATACAATAATTTGACACGTGTCACCATATTAGATTGACACGTGGCACACTACAGACGTGACACGTGGCATAAATATTTTTTAAAAAAAATTTAAATTTTTTTTAAAAAAATTAAAATTCAAAAAAAAATTCAAAAAATTCAAAAAAACGGGGAAATGACACGTGGCACCTACTTAACGGTGTTAGTTCTCTACTAACGGAAATGACCTAATTGATACTAATTTACAAAAATGGGGACCTAATTGAGACTAATAAAAATACGATGACCAAATTGAGATTTTGCGACAAAAACGATGACCAACGGAGTATTTTAACCTTTAAATCTCTATCACACTTAAATTCGTATTTGAAAAATAACAATTCTTGGATCCATAATTTTGTAATTTTATTTTTAGAAAAAAGAATCGGTTAAATTTATTTGATTTTATATTCTATTACATTTTGTTAGAAAGAGAGTAAAAATATACAAATAAAATAAAATAACAATTATTTATTGTAATATATTTTTTATGTATTTATCATATATTTTATATCTTTCCTATTCTTACTACTTTTACAAAAAAAATTTCACTCATAATATTTGACATTGTAATATAATTCTTAAAATTTCATAAATTCGTATCTTAATTAAGTCTGCATCAAACTCTCAAGATCCAAATGCGGACTTAAACGAATATTTACTCTATCTAATTCGTTCATAAATGATCTTTTAATATAAAATTATACCTTGTACTACATAATAATTATCCATTCTTAATTAGTTTTTTTTTTCCTAAACTGTAATTCATACTCATCGTTGTATTAAGAATTTGATTCAGATCTTTATTCACAAAATAAAAAATATATAATATTATTATTGATGTAGTAAAATTTGTAAATATTAATATTGATTTTCGGTAATTTTGCACCAAATTTCATAGATATTACTTTTTATAGGTTTTCATTAGTCATAAAAACATATGTAATATTATCATTAGATATTAATATTGATTTTTTATGAATTATCTTCTAAAATCAAATTATTAACTTTGCAAAAGCTAATTCTAAAACATTCATAGGTTTTCTATAAAAAAAATTGTAAATAATTTATATGAATAATTTTTTCAGAAAAAATTTATAAAAAACAACTTTATTTTAATAGTGAAACTTAAATCAGGAAAAAATTTAATAAATTTTTTGAATATAATAAATTAATATAATATTTCATTTTACTTTTTTGCGAAAAAAATAAAAAAATAGAAAATCATTAGCAAATACTTTAATTTTCTTAATTTGTAATATTAATTTCTGTTAAGTTTTATTTGCAAGATTAATGGAAAATATATATTTAAATTTGTAGGTAATTTTAAATTTTTTTATAGCGAATAATTTTATAGTTATTTCAGGCAAAGTTTTAATAGCAAGAAAAAAAATATAATTAATAAATACATAAATAAATTAGCAGGTAATTTTAAATTATATTCTTACGAATAATTTAACTTTAGAAAATTTACAGTTATTTTATGGAGAAAAAAATGTCACTACAAAATTTTTAAATATTTCTATTAATTACATTTTTGTCAAAAACAAATGAATTACATGTAAAAGAAAATTCAAAGAAAAATATGGATGAATTTCATGTTAAAATATTTACATATAGTAGGTACCGGTGTTAAAAGTGTCTCTGAATTCAATGCCTATAACAAATTGTTTGTTAATGAGTTTGTTTCATAGATTGAGAGGAAATCAAAAGTGAATTTTAAGGAGAGAAAAAAGAAAGAAAAGAAAGAACCAATGTATAGAGATAGAGAAAAAATGTTTAATGAATATTAAAAAATATATGCTCAAATTATGATGAAAGAGAGATGAAGAAAAAGAAAAACATAGAAGAGAAAAGTGCGGAAGAGAAACAAATTAAAGAGGAGTATTTGAGAGAGAAAGAAAGTAAAGACGTGTTGACAGGAAAAGGAATTGGAAGAAGAAGTTGAAAGAAAAAGAGATGGAATGTGTTGAGAAAAAAGAAATTAAAGAAAGAGAATAGAGAGAAAAAGAAATTTAACAAAAAAATATAGAACAAAAGAGAAATAAAAAAATTTAGTACCGAACAAAAAGGATGAAAAATCTATTGATGAAGATAGTATTTTTTTAAGCAAATATTATTATTTTATCCATACAACAATTTGATGAAGAGCTTTTAGTGTGACATTGCAACAACCTATTATTTGGTCTCAATCAATTAACAGTTCGTGCATGAATCATAAAGTGATGATCTTTGATGCTAGTGTTATTTTTCTTTCGGTTACTCTTGATATTTGAGGACATATGTACTTAAAAAAAAGGAGGGAACGATATTATCTACATGAGTCTATTGAATTTTCTTTGTAATTATTATTTTTTAATTAAATATAGGAAATAATGATTCATATAATAAGAATTAAATACAATATTAGTGGGTACTAAAAAAATACTTGTTTAATTCATCCTATAAAGGGATGCAATTTGTAATATATATATATATATATATATATATATATATATGAATTGTTAGGTTATGAATTATAAACATATCATAAGAAGCATCAAATCATCCATACAATAAATTATCCCCAAATATTAAGAGTAGTTCCTAATAATAATACAAGAATACGGAAGCGTACCTGATCAGTAATTAGAAACAAAATAGATAGAAAAGTGGTACCTAATCTTCCAAATAGAATGAAAGATTAAAATTGTTTATGTTTGAGATGATATTGCTCTCTTCCTAGTAAGATATGCCTAAAAGACTGAATGCTCAAAAGCATGTATCTAATGTCTTATTTCTCTATATCAAAAACTGATTAATGGGATATCAATTTTATATCTTTACCAAATACCAGAACCTCTCGACAGGTTACTAAACCATCAAGTTCATCACAGACCGTTCATTAAACAATCTAATCAATCACGGACCGTTCATCAAAAAACCCAATATGTATTATCCATAAATTAATAACAATTGTGCAATATAATTAATACTTTACAAATAATATAATTTATTGATTAATATTAATCAACAATAATAAAAAAAAATAGAGAATAATAATTTTATACAATAAAATTATATAAAATACAACATGATTTTGATAGAAAATTGAGGATTCTGTGGGGTTTTGCATTATAAGAACCCTAGTTTTGATCTTATTCAAGTAACTTGTTGCGATTAACCTCATGGCTTATCACCCACATTTTCATCTTTCTTGAGTGTGACGTCAATATTCTTCCCCAAACTAAATATCAGAACACTCCCCTTGGTTTCTCATTAGTTGGTACTAGAGCTTCGGATCTTCATAATGAGTGAGTAATGATATGATATTGAGGGGTCTTTTTTATTTTTCATTGTAATTTGTGCAATAGGAATTAGATGCAATATTAGTGGATATTAAAAGTACTAATTGAAAATCAATGTGGAATTCCCAAGGTCTTGTCTAATTCATCCTATAAAAGGATGTACTTTGTAATATATTGAGATATATGAATATAATAGAAATTGAGTTTTCTCTTTTGAGAGTTTTGCGGAATTCTAAGTAATAAGAACCTCAATTTTGATCTTATCAAGGTAACTTGCGTCAATCATCCTTATGACTTCACCTTCTTTTCTTTCTTGAGTGTGACATCATTATGTTAGAAATATTAATATAATTTAAAAAAAAAGTAAAAAAATATATTGTTGTTATTGGGGTTTTAATACAATATTAATTCCAGAGTTAAATTCTATTTATGTATAAACAATTTTTATTCTTTTCATTTATTTGAAATTAATTTTGGTTTAAATCAATTTGATGGCCATTTACTCTTGTGTCTCCTTTTCTCACCTATAAATACCACCTAGTTTCATAAGGAATAGACACACAACAAACACTAGAGTTCTTCCTCTCAAAAGTATC
>Ga0214545_1006698_pt1 | contig 19868 bp, 8 predicted proteins | sample CNSS4metaG_FD_160064 | JGI IMG/M metagenome (GOLD analysis project Ga0214545, IMG submission 160064) | Root nodule microbial communities from cowpea collected in UCLA plant growth center, Los Angeles, California, USA - CNSS4 | ecosystem: Host-associated > Plants > Roots > Nodule | place: USA...
AACCAATATTTTGATCATGCTCACCACCAATATATGAAGAATTATTTTCAAGAAAGTATCCATATAGTCTAAGAAAGAATGGCTAATATTACAAATTTTCTGTCATGCTATTCAACAAAATATAAATTAAAAAACTATACAATATTTTTCATGCTAATTTAGAAAAAAATGTTTATAAGACTGTTACTTGAGTAATTTAGTATAAAGATTATAATTAAAGATTAAAGTATCAACATATATAACTCGACAATCAAATTAATTAAACATTCAAACTATTCAAATATAATTAAACAACATTCTAGCATTTAAAAATATGAAATTGTGAACAAATATAATAGGAGTAGTAAATAATTATTAAAAAAATTTAAAAAAAATTAAAAAAATTAAAAAAATTGTAAAAAAATGTTGGTGGGTTAAGTGAGTCAACCCACCTTCAACCCGACTCGAACCCGTTTAACCCGTGTGTTAAGTGAGTCGGGTTGAGTTCAACCCACTTTTGAAAAAGTTGAATTTTTCTCAACCCAACCCGGCTCGAACCCGTGGTGAGCCGGGTTGACTCACAGGTTGAAACTCATTTTGACATCTCTATTTGTAAATAGTAAACACAAATAATAATAATAATAGAAGAGATAAAATATTTATTAAAATATATTATTAAATTAAACTATGTACATAAATTTGATAATTCTATATTTGTGATAGAAATTTAGAGGCTTTATGATCATCCTTTTAAAGAAGTAATTGTAATTGAAGTTAATTTAGATTGTGTTCCGATTTCAAGTTTGATGAAGAATAGTTGTCAATCGTCATACCTTCAAGGTATTGTCTTCTTTTGAGCGTGTGTTTGGTCATGGATTTGTCTTGAAAAGATGCATTGGAGGTAAGGATGGGCAAAAAATTCAATTTTTATGATCCAATCCATTTTTTCTATGATCCAATCCATTTAATATCCATTCTATTAAAAATTCAATCCATTTAAAATCCATTTCATTAGATCTGGATATCAATATAATCTACATTTTATATATTTTATGGATTGGATATCCATTCTCGAAATCTAGATTTTCAAAATGGATAATCCAAATTTTCACTTTATATATTTTGTTAAGTTGGGCTAAAGGTTGAGACGGACTAGCCCAAATTTAATCGTATTTGATTAAGTTGGCGTGACCCTGTACAAAATTTGGCCAAATTAGGCCAAATTCTGTCAAGTCGGACCCAATCGAGATTTGACCCAGTTGGTCCTGGACAAAATTTGGAAGTATTCGGCAAAATCTGTCAAATTCTTTGGTTTCAACCCTATGGACACAAATTTGGATCCCCATTCATTATTTGGATCCAAAATGGATGTATATTAGATTTTCTATAGGGTTGACACCATAAAATTTGGCAGATTTTTTGTCAAGGCCAACTAGGTCAAATTTTAGCATGGAATGAACTTGGATGACTTTCGAACGAATTTCGGTCGGGGACGACGTGACCAAATTTGGGCTAAGGTCGACTCGACAAAATTTCAAGCAAGATTGACTTGACTGGATTCGACTAAATTTTGGCCAGGGTCAATTTTGCCTAATAAGACCAAATTTTGGCCAAAGCCGACTTGGCCAAATATGGCCACATTTGGGTTAGGGCCTGATCAGTCAAATTTCGGTCAGGGTTGACGCCACTAAATTCTTCGGTCGGGACCGACTCGACTGAATATGGCCAATTTTCGATCACAACCGACTAAGTTGAATATAGTCAAATTTCGTTCGGGACTTAGTCGACCGAATACAGCTAAATTTGGGCAAGTGACGACTTGATCAAATTTTGGTCATGACCAACTCAACTGAATTTGGCCAAATTTAGGTTAGGATCGGCTCGCCTAAATATGATCAAATTTCGGTCGCGATCGACTATGCCGAATACGACCAAATTCAGGCCAGGACCAACTCGGTCAAATTTTGGTCGAGGCCAACATGACCGAATTTTGACCGGAGCCGACTCGACTAAATTCGGTCGAATTGCGGTCGTGGCCGATTCAGTTGAATACGGTCAAATTTCGATCGTGACTGACTGATTTGAATACGGCCAAATTTTCACCCTAGGCCGTCTCAGCCAAATACGACCAAAATTGGATCAGGGCCGACTCAACCAAATCTCAATCGGGGCCAACTCGATTGAATTCGACCAAATTTTGACTGGAGCCAACTAGGCTGAATACAACTAAATTTTGGTCGCGATTGTCTCGACCGAATACAGTTAAATTATGTCTAGGTCGACTCATCCCAATGTAGTCAAATTTGGGTCGGGGTGAACTCAATCGAATACTTCCAAATTTTGTCCAGGACCAGCTGGGCCAAATTTCAATCAAGACCGACTTGACAGAATTCGGCCAAATTTTGTATAGGGTCACACCAACTGAATCAAATACGACTAAATTTGGACTAGTCGGTTTCAACTTTTAGCCTAACCTAACCAAAAATATAAACTGAAAATTTGGATTGAATATTTTAGATTATCCATTTTGAAAATTTAGATTTAGAGAATGAATATCTAATTCATAAAATATATAAAATATATATCAGATTGATATCCATACCCAATAAAATGGATTTTAAATGGATTTAATTTTTAATAAAATAGATATTAAATGGATTAGATCATAGAAAAAATAGATTGGATTATAAAAAATGGATTTTTTGCCTACCCTTGATTAGAATTTTGTGACACATCTCTTCGCATATTAAATGTCGGAACAGAAAACCAATAAAATAATATTGTCTGCCAACATCTAAACACTTTTCTAAAATCATCCATGTAATGATAACATACATCTGCAAAAGCTTCAAATTAATGTTGTTGCATAAGGTTAACTTTCCTATTTCCGGTAAAATAATGTCATTTCTCTTCATTCTTTCGATCAATAAGAAACTATTATCTAAAGAAGGATAAAGAGCAAAGAAGAACTTTAGCTATACTGCAACTAGTAAACCAAAGCACCATTATTTTACGAAAGAATCAAGTATTTCAGTGCAATAATGTGAGACGTGCGACGTGGGACGTGGAAGGTGAGACGTGGGCGTCATACGTGGGACGTGGGACGTGGGACGTGCGACGTGAGACGAGAGGCGTGAGACGTGAGACGTAGGACGTGGGACGTGGGACGTGAGACGTGGGACGTAGGACGTGAGACGTGAGACGTGGGACATGGGACGTGGGACGTGAGACGTGAGACGTGAGACGTGAGACGTGAGACATGAGACGTGAGACGTGAGGCGTGAGACGTGAAACATGAGACGTGAGACGTGAGACGTGGGACGTGGGACGTAAGACGTGAGACATGGGACGTTCGACGTGAGACGTAGGACGTGGGACGTGGAACGTGAGACGTGGGACGTAGGACGTGAGACGTGAGACGTGAGACGTGAGACGTGAGACGTGGGACATGGGACGTGGGACGCGAGACGTGAGACGTGAGACATGAGACGTGAGACGTGAGGCGTGAGACGTGAAACATGAGACGTGAGACGTGAGACGTGGGACGTAAGACGTGAGACGTGAGACGTGAGACATGGGACGTTCGACGTGAGACGTGAGACATGGTACGTGAGATGTGAGACGTGGGACGTGGGACGTGGGATGGGATGTGGGACGTGAGACGTGAGAGACGTGACACGTGGGACATGAGACATGGGACGTGGGACATGAGACGTGAGAGACGTGCGACGTGATAGACGAAGGACGTGGGACGTGCAACGTGAGACGTCCGTAAACACTAAACCTTTAAATTTATATTCATAAACTTTAAACCTTACAATTTAATTAAAAAATTTAGAAGTTTAATAAAAGAATTGTTAATGTATCCATAAATTTGTACTAACAAATTTAAATTATACTTTTGTAAAAAAATGTATTAATAAAAAAATATTAAATACATATAAAAGTGAAATAATAAAAATATGAGGGTAAAAGTAATAATTAATGTTTATTTAACACCTATAAATAAAAATTATGAGGATAAGAACAAATATTTATATTGATTGAACTCTTAAATAAGCGGAAGGAAACAGAGGATGATCTGAAAAGTTAAACTAAGGATGGGCAAAATATATAATTTTCATGATCCAATCCATTTTTTCTATGATCCAATCAATTTAATATTCATTTTATTAAAAATCTAATCCATTTTATTGGATTTGGATATCAATCTGATCTATATTTTATATATTTTATAGATTGTATATCCATACTCTAAATCTAGATTTTCAAAATGGATAATCCAAAATATTCAATCCAAATTTTCATTTTATATTTTTGGTTAGGTTAGGCTAAAGGTTGAGACGGACTAGCCCAAATTTAGTCGTATTTGATTGAGTTGGCGTGACCCTATACAAAATTTGGCTGAATTAGGCCAAATTCTGTCAAGTCGATCCCGATCAAAATTTGGCCCAGCTGGTCCTGGACAAAATTTGGAAGTATTCGGTTGAGTTCACCCCGACCCAAATTTGATTGCATTGGGCTGAGTCGACCTAGACAAAATTTGACCGTATTCGGCTGAGGCAACTGCGACCAAAATTTGGTTGTATTTAGCCTAGTTGGCTCCAGTCAAAATTCGGCTGAATTCAATCGAGTTGGCCCCGATTGAGATTTGGCAGAGTCGACCCTGACCCAAATTTGGTCGTATTCGGCTGAGACGACCTAGGATGAAATTTGGCCATATTCAAATGAGTCAGTCATGATCGAAATTTGGTCGTATTCAACTGAGTTAGCCACGACCAAAATTCGACTGAATTCAATCGAGTCGGCTCTGATCAAAATTCAGTCGTGTTGGCCTCAACCAAAATTTGACTGAGTTGGTCCTAACCTGAATTTGGTCGTATTCGGCAGAGTCGATCGCGACCAAAATTTGGTCATTTTTAGGCGAGTTTGTCCTGACCTAAATTTGGCCAAATTCAGTCGAGTTGGTCATGACCAAAATTTGGTCGAGTCGGCACTAGCTCAAATTTAGCCGTGTTCGGTCGAGTAAGTCCCGAACGAAATTTGATTATATTCAAATTAGTCGGCTGTGATCGAAAATTGGTCATATTCAGTCAAGTCGGTCCTGGGTGACGAATTTAGTGGAGTCAATCCTGACCAAAATTTGACTGATCAGTCCTTGGCCCAAATGTGGCCATATTTGGCCAAATCGGCTTTGGCCAAAATTTGGTCGTATTAGGCAAAATCGGCCCTGGCCAAAATTTAGTCGAATCCAGTCAAGTCGATCTCGACTGAAATTTTGTCAAGTCGACCTTGGCCCAAATTTGGTCACGTCGTCCCGACCGAAATTCGTTCGAAAGTCATCTAAGTTCATCCCATGCTGAAAATTGGCCTCGTTGGCCCGACAAAAAAATTGTCAAATTCTATCGTGTCAGTCCTATGGACACAAGTTTTAAAAAATTTAACTTGAATTTATTTTATGAAAAATGGATTTTGGATTTTGAATTTGATCCAAATATTTAGATCTGGATTTAAACTTGATCTAAATATTTGGATCTGGATTTTAAAAAAATCCAATCTACTTTTTTTGAAAAAATAGATTTGGATCGAAAATCTAATCCAATTATTTGGATCCAAAATAGATGTGGATTGGATCATTAAAAATCCAATCCATGATCACGCCTAATTGGAGGGTGGAAGAAGGAAGAAGTATTTAAACTTTCTTAAGTCTTAGTTGCTAAGCGATGTAGGAACTATTAGGCACGATAGGAACATAGACCCCCTAGTCGAGGTCTACAAGGAATGAATGAATCATCACCAATGGAGGGTTTAAGGGACCGATAGTTCGATTATCGGCCCAGAGGTGGGCGCTAATGTTTCGATCCCAAGTTTGATGATAGAATTATTGTCGATCACCATACATCTAAGATAATGTTCACTTTTGAGTATGTACTCCGTCACAAATTTGTCCTTAAAATGTGTTTTGAAGGGTGGAAGGAGGAGGAGGTATTTAAACTACCTTAGACCTTGCCTTCTAAGATATGTGAGACTATTGGGTCTTAAAACCTCATTACCAACCCCATAGGTGGATGCTAATGTTCTGATCCCAATTTTAATGGTAAAGTCGTTGTCAATCACCATATGTCCAAGGTATTGTTCGTTTTGGGACGTGTGCTTCGTCACAAGTTTGTCCTTAAAAAACGTCTCGGAGGGTGGATGGGGAAGGAGTATTTAAACCTCTTAAACCTCGACTTCTAAGCGATGTAAGACTATTGAACGTGGCAGGAATAAAATGTAAATGAATTTCTTTTACATAAAAAAAAATAATAAAATACATTTTGAATGGAAATTTTTTTTATGAAACATTGAGATTCTATTAATACATCATATAATATAAAAGATTAAATGAAATACTACCAATAACCATTATTAGTAAAGATGCCAAAAAAATTCATATCCGCGGGTATCTGTAGATAAAACCTGCAACAGGTAGAAAATGGATACCCGCGAATAACATGTATGTGTATTTTTTATATTCACATGTTAATGGGGTGGGTACAGATATCATAGTATCCGTACCCGTGGATACCCATACCCTTTATACTCTAATTTAAATATAAAAAAAACATGATTAAAACATTAACACATGGATTTTGGATGGGTTATTTTTTATCAATTGATTTTAAAAAATCTTCATTTCTTTGTAAATTATCATCGAACAATAATTAAAGGAGTTATTTGCACTTTATTTGAAATTTATAAATATTATGCACTGTATTTTTATTTGAATTTATGGTTACAATATATTGTTAAATATTAAAATTTTCTTTTGTAAATATCCGTGGATATTAAAAAATATGCAGGTACCCACATAATGGATACTTGTACAAATATAGATACAGATACGTGATAGATATTTATCTAATTGGTAGGGTATGGGATAACTATTGTCCATACTCTTCCCGCCCCGTTTACATTCCTAATTATTATCATCTATTTACTAATGAAAACAAACAAAAGCATTAAATATTATTGAATACATATAAAAATAATATAATCTCTTCGTAATCATATATATATATAATAAGTTATTTTGACTTTTATATTAAATTCATACACAGTAAAAAAGATATAATTTTTTTTTATATAATTCAATTGTTTTATGTTTAACACAATCAATTATTTCTCTCATCTCTACTTAAATAGTGTTGAAAAAGAAGCATGTAGTTTAATTCCACAAAAATCATATAATAAAAGAGAAATAATTATTAACAAGACCATATAATAACATAGAAATAAATAAATGTTAACAAGGATATACAAACAAATATAACGTGATAACTTCAGATAAAAAGAAAAAATCACAGTCATTGTTCAAAAGGCAATCAGAGAATGATCATTGTGTATAAATTTTACAACACACAGAAAAATACTTTTAACCATTTGATCTTAAGTACACTCACACTTCTCAAAGCAAAAATTTAATTACCTCACCACACTCTACTTACAAGAGTATAAAAAAGTCAACACTAACTTAAAGTGTTTTTAATTTGAAATAACTAAAACCTTGATCCTAAAGTCTATTATATATCCATAAACACTCACTCCCTTACTTAATCTAAAATAATAAAACTTTACAAGATATATATTTTCATCGTTCTAAAAAAAAGGCTTAAATAAAACATGTATCACACCTCCAATGCAACATAATACAAATAATGTCACCTGTATAGTGTTTCGTTACTGATTTAAATGGCGTAATAGAAAAGGACCAAATAAAACACGAATTGCGAAAATGATGACTATTTTAAACATTTGGTAAAAATGAGGATCATTTTAAACATTCTATCAAAAGAAGGACCATCTGCAACAAACACTACGAAAATGAGGATAAAAAAAATATTTAAGAAAAAAAAAATAGTATGTCTTCCCCTTGAATATGTTTGCTGATGATGCGCGATAAGTTTCGTTTTAAATCTTCAATCAATAAATAATCTAATACTATGGAACATATTTATTTTATCCTATTATCAAGTTTTAAAGTTTAACTTATAAATTTTACACTAGAACTCCCCCACTTATTTTCGGGTTCTACCAGCTTATCCATTATATTATTGTTATCATTTCTCTTTCTCTGTTACTCGAATGCCTTTCTATTGAAGTCTTTCGAAACATAAAATAAACAAGTATAATGATTTATGGGTGCCAAAATAAGTATATTAATATCTTGTTTAGACTTTGAGAGAAAACGAAAATGATATGAATTATGCGATTAGACAAGAAGTGAGAGTTAAGAAAAAAAAAAGTGTAATAGATGTAGACAAAATCAAAGTGTTTATGAATTATTTTTCTAAGATTAATTTAGCTATTTTCTTTCCATTTAAAAAAGTTTGATGGTGTTTTCAATCAAATTTAAAAAGCTTTTTATTTTCAAATTTAAAATATTCTTTTAGTCTCTCAAGATTAAGAATAAAACGTTATTTTAGTCAATAAATATTAAATTTAAGAAATTAAAATAATTTTTTAAAATTTAAAGTTTAAGGTTTTAAAATTTAAACCTACTTTAGCCTCTTAAATTTAATGTTTTGAAGTTAGTACTATACTTTTGATTTTATTTTGAAGTACTATCTTAAAAAAAAAAAATTTTGAAGGATAAAAACTAAAACGATCCCAACTTGAAATAGCTAAAAAAAAAAAACTGGGAAACCAATAGCTTTGTTGGAGATGTAAAAACAGAGATGTGGCTTTTTGATTTGGAAATATGAACAAATCTCTGGCGTTTATTGCTACAGCCATTTCGACAAGGTTCCGCGTTCCTCTTCCTCTTCCTCAAATTCAATACCGATTCAACTGTTCTTCACCCTCTCATCCTTCATCCAACAAGCTCTTTGTTGGAGGTCCCTTTCTTTCTCTCTCTTTCTTTGTGTGTGTGTTATGTTCATTCTTTTGATTTTATTGACTCTGTGGTTCTTTCAGGGTTGTCATGGTCAGTGGACGAGAAGTCGCTCAAAGACGCTTTCTCTTCCTTCGGAGACGTCACTGAAGGTAATATGCTCCTTAATATTCTTCTAGGTCTTTGTCTTTTACCAATGTTTCTGACATGAAGCTACGTGTTCGACGTTTTGTCTCACTGAACTGTTGTTGCAAGCGTTGGGACTTATGGCTGTCTAGAAGTGTAATTTTTTAACATGTGAAATTTAATCTGCTGTTTCATGCTCATAAGACTCTGATATCATTGTATATTTCTCTCTACTCCCCCATTTTCTTTCCACCATTCCAGAATCACCGTAGATGTTTTAGATTCTGATTGCCTTGCCTTGTGGTTTCCCAAATCGCAGACAAATTCAGATAACTTGCAAACCACACTTTGAAACCTTGATTCTCTTTATACCTGTGATTACTTCTACTTTTGATCTGTTATTTTTTTTTAGCACTATTCAATTTTTCCTTCCTTGTTCTTGTATTTCATCTGCATTTGGTCAATTTTTTTTTGTCTCTTCTCACAAATTTGACATACTGTCATGTAAGTTGCACTTGTCATAAGTTCGCGTTCACCCAAGTGAATGGGACAAAAAGACCAAACATGCATACATACATGTAAACACCTGACCAAAATTCAATTTTCTTCTCGCGTAATATGCCCCTTCGTAAAATTAATTTGAAGAGAAAAAGTTGAACTCAATTTGTCTGTATTATTCTCATCAATCAGTGATGTACTGGCATATGGGCTCATGTGCAGGGGAAAAGTTAGTAACTAACCAATTCTAGTAACCGACAGCTAGATTCAATTAACAAACTCATTCCCTCCTTTTCCCCGTTTCTTTTTTTCATCATGTAATACCCCGCTAGCTGAGGCCCGGTAAATATTGACCATTCCCAGCTTAGAAACCTACTGACGGTAGGTAACAAGGATAGAGATTCTTGTAGAAGACATGAGCAGTCTGATCACCGGTAGAAATGGAAATCAAATTCATGAGGATTGTAATATGTTTCTCCGGAACGATGTGACTGTCATTGTCTGTTTGGCGCATTCATCAAATACCGGGTTTGCAGCAATACGGGGTGCACATTTACTGTCACTGCATTGAACAGGTTGCTTGAGACTAGTGACATGTTTACAGGTGGCAGGAGCAAGAGCGCGATACTGTGCCACTGATGAAGAACGAGCTATAGTTGGTCTTTTAGACCGCCAACACAACAAAGATTATCCCAAGAAGAAGCAATAACCTGTAACCGAGGGATGAGCATGTAGTAGGAGTATACATAGTATGGGTCGGGATGGGTTAACTTACGTTCCTACTCGGCCGAAATTTTGATAGGGTCATTTTTTAAAACCCGACCTGATCAAGACTCAACAATATTTAGGACAAGACAAGACCTGGTTAACTCGACATTACAAATTGATCTTAAATTTATATACATCTAAATTGTTGAATTAAAGTAAAACACAACTAAAACATTGAATATTCTTATATATATATATATATATATATATATATATATATATATATATATATATATATATAAAAGATAAAATGACATCAGTGTAATTATAATATCATATTACAAAACATTATTTGTTAAGTCAAGAAGTTGAATTGTTTGTTTATACATTATTTTTTAAAAGATATACTTTTCAAAAGAATGTACAACATGAGTTCGGGTTGGAACAGTTGTAACTCGAAGCCATCCTCAAAATTCACTGGGTCTATTCTTAGATCCGAATCCGTCAGGGGCAGCTTCTTCCTGCATTGCCATACATTTCAGCCTGTTTGTGAAATGACCCATTTACCGTTATCTTCTTCCCTTCATCTTCTTTTTCCTGCACCAGCTTGCACCCATCTCCCCCATGCTTCATCTTCTTCTTCTTACACCAGCCCTGCAGCCCTCTCCCCCACACTTCATCTTCTTCCTAGATCAACCTCGCACCCTTACTCTTCTTCTTTATGTTTACTGAAAAATACATTCTAGATTGTGCAATCCATTGAAAAATTTGTATTATGGATTGTGCAATCCGAAATGAAAAATTTGTATTATGAATTGTGCAATCCAAAATGCATTTTTTGTATTCTAGATTGCATTATCTAGAATGTATTTTTTGTATTCCGGATTATGCAATCAAAATGCATTTTTTATTTTTGTATTTTGGATTTTGCAATCTAGAAAGTATTTTTTGTATTTTGGATTAAACAACCCGGAACTAAAAATGAAAATCCTAAACTAGAAGGTAAATTTGGAACTTTAAAGTTTATGGGGTGCCAGTTGAAACTATGGAGGTGCAGGAAGAAGTTGCCCCGTCAGAGTCCCTTTGGGCTAGGCTGAGTTAGTGGGATGGGCCAGATCGTAAACACCCCTAGTATCCAGACATCCACTCAATTTGCATCACAGAAATGCAATGTCTGCAAGGAAGAGCAATGCGGAAAGCAGTGGCCCTTTCCATGTGTACCCTTCGAGAATTTTGAAATGTGTGCTGCCTTGATGTGAGATCCCAGCTAACAATGATCTAAGTGATAGAGTCCTTGTTGAAGCTCGCCAACCAATCATCCTCAGTTGAATGTCCTGAATTGAACATGCATTATCAGCAAATAAAAATCTGTTATGTTCGTATTTTGCAAGCTGTGATATTGACACCACGTTAAAATAGAACTGTAGCTGGCACAATTAACCCATCCTCAGGAATAAATTGCTGAAAATTTTACATCATCAGCAGATCCAGCATTAAAGACATCATCATTTGTCCTTTTAATTGACATGGTAGTAATTCTATTGTATTTTTGTGATAAAGATAAAAGAAGTGCACACTTGTTCAGTCCAGTCAACATAATCTTTATCAGATAGACAATAGAAGACCTGGCTGATATCTATAGATGCAGCAACCCAAGGATTTAAGCTGTGCCTCTTAACTTCTATAAACTTAGTTTACTAGATGTCCTTCATTTTAGACATGTATAAAAGATCACAATAGGTGGCCGAAGTGTAGATTGTTTGATTCTTATCCTATGAGTAGGTCAAGAGAAAGACCAAAAAGGTGGTGGAGGAAGTCAAGGGAGATCTTAGGCTAAATAATATTTTTGAAGCTTTGGTTTAATCGGAACAACTGTAGGGTGATCCATGTGGTCAATCTGTTACTCCGGAAATCTTAAGTTCATTGAAATAATTTGTGAATGGCAAAATATTTGCTGGAAAGCCTACATTTGTCGTCCATTTTCTGTAACTCTTACCAAATTTCCTTGAGGGAATCTCTCTTAAAATTCCCTCAATGCATCGTAGGCAAGATCATCGTAAACTATAATTTCAAAAATTGAAGGTGATACAAATTTCAAGATCCAGGAGATTACCAAATTGTTGCATCTCTCCCAGAGGTCATAAATCTGATCAAACTTATCTAACATTTGAATGCTTCTGTCAACGAATTTGAGTTGTTTCTTCGAAATCAGCAAACACCTGATTGAAGGCGCACAATTGTTGGAATTTTTACCTGTTAGCGGAGGACAATCTAGAGTCCTTGCATAGTAGGATTTTCATTCTAATGAACAAAATTGGGACTGGTTGGATTTGACTAGGGTTTATAGCAATTGAATTGGAATTATTTTGGCTTGAATTGTTCAAACTCCTTTGATTGGTTCCTGGTAACAAAGCTCGAGATAAATCTAATTTAGATAGAAGTTGAACTCAATTGATTTGTATCATTCTCATTATGGGGTTGAGTTAAGCCCTGTGTCCAATTTTTAAGATAGTACCAAAGCCTATCATAGATCTGTTATTGGGCCGCCACCTTCCTTTGCCACCTTCCAAGGTAGTAGCCCTAAGTGTGAGGGGAGTTTTGAAAGCCACCTTAATTGTGGTCACCCCTATTCTGCCTTAGGTTTGGCTTCTTTGGGATTGCCTTAATTGCAATCTCAAGAGCGGTGAGGTTAGTCCCACATCAACTGGAGCAATACACTTACTGTCCTAGAGGCAAAAGTCACCTATAACACATACAATGCATCAATGCACTAGCCGTCCTAGAGACAAAAGTTTCCCACAGAGAGTATTCTTCTGCCATTTATAACAATAAATAATGGGATTAGAATTCAGTTTTGGTATCAATATAAAGAAGTTACATTTGGTATCAATAAATAAAGGGGTTATTACTTTTTAAAAACTCACTTTTGGTAACTATTTTTTGTTGTATAACCGAAGAAATGTGGACACAGCTCAACAAGGCCCTATGTTTCCCCTAGTATATATATACTCCAAATAGATTATTTTCACAAATAACTGTCATCCTATATTTTCTAATATAAAACTTATTTTGTTCACATAATCCTAAAATTTCCAATAAACAACTGTTTTCTAATTTCCTGCGCGCCCTAAACTTGAGAAAAAAAATTAAGGAGGTATGAACTGCTTCGAAACCCAAAGGTTGTGCCATGTAAAATCTTGGGAGCAAATTTGTTTACACAAAAGAGAAACTCGGGCAACAGGACGTGGAAGATTGTTCAACGAGGAATTACACAATTGGGAACAAAGTTGATGAGCTTTTCTGCGAGTCTGATGATGAATATAAGCTATGCTTATGTTTGACATTGTGTATATCGAGAGCTTTTAATTGTCTTTAGCTGTTCTGTGAACATGTTGTGTATCTCTTATACCTTTTCCATCATCTGATTTGTTCCTTTCCAGTTTACAAAATCTGTTACTGTCTTGATCTTCTGCTCTAAATTATTGGAGACCTTTTCTTGTAGTGAGGATAGTGTATGATAAAGACAGTGGCAGGTCTAGAGGTTTTGGATTTGTCATTTTTTCAAATGAAGATGATGCCAAATATGCAAAGGAAGCAATGGATGGAAAGGTCAGACAAAGAATACCATATTATATCATTTCCTGTAGAAGTTCCTTCTGAAGGTGATGTTTTTTGCAGGCATTGTTGGGCAGACCATTGAGGATAAGTATTGCACTTGAGAAGGCCCGAGGTGTACCTGTTGTAGTTCCTCGACTTTCAGATATTGGACATTTGAACAGGCGCTAAATTTAATTTGCCTCACTAAATCCATGTAGGTAACATCATATCTATTGTTAGCTGATGCCTACGAAATTTGTATTGATTATCGTGATTAGCAGTCAGAGAAAATGAAATTTACAAGCAACTGGAAATCAATTCCTTAAATCTGGGCAAAAGTAATGTGTTAAATTCAACTTATTTTACAAAGCAATTGCATATTTTTGTTAGAATCATGGTGCTTTTTGAGAAATGAAAACGATTTAGCCAAACTAAGCCCAAACAAAAATGCATATTTAAGCAGCAGGTTATTGCAAGCAATGTGACTAGTTAAAATGGATTTCAATTATAGATCCAATATATTTTATTGGATGTAGACCGAAAATCCTATCCATGACCACCATTACATACTAGCATGTGTTTGAGTTAAAAGGTTTACATTGGATAAAAATGAGTAAAATGAACAATGTATTAGTAGAATGATCCAAATAATGTTGTAATGTCTTATTCAAGACTCATTGATTGATTCTCCTCAATTCTCTCTTAAAAAACCTCACTACATACATATACAACACTAAATCAACATAAAGGACTTTGGAGTCAAAAGTTTCTTGTGTAGGAACTAGTCATATTCAAAGTGGCAGTCATTGTTTCATACAGCAACAGTGAAAGAACATAAAATGTAAGAATACCCTACATGCTTCGTAAATCCTTACTTGTCGCAAAGAACAACAACTGTTGCTACATATGTGGTGGTTCCCTAAGCCTCACTCTTCACCTGACCCATCACTTTTCTTGTGATTGCTGCCTCTTAACTTGTTTAACTATCATTCAGATATAGACCTTTAGAGCGGTAATAATTTTGTTCCACAATACTTTTTTTTTGAACCACAGGTATCCATGGTTTCTATTTACTAGTCAACTAGTTTTCTTTTATCAAATTGGTTCATTTTGAGGTGAGATGAAAAGTGAAAATATCTTAAAAGAAAACAAAAAAAAAAATGGAAAATATCATAGAGAGCTATGAAGTAGCTCTTTCCACCGCGACTTCATGTTTAAGTTGAATATCAAACTTTAATATATTTAGTAAGTGATCCAAATGCATCATCATTTGTGTTTACCAGTTTTCATAATGAAAAATTATATTTTCATACCTAAAAATTGAACAAAGTAAAATCTGTGTATATTTTTCATACCATGAAATGGAACAACATAAAATGCATATGCATGTGTGTTTTATGTTATCATGTATTTTTATATTTCTAACAAAAAATAATATTCTTTTAAAGAATTTTGTTTGTACTTGTGTTTCCTTAATTAGTACATAGGGACTGATTAGCATATTTTACTATTGTATGGATTTACCTAATCTTGTGAAATAGTGATAGCTTTGACTTATTGTATGGTTTTTGATATCAATAAGAGGTAATTTTACTTTATGAATCCAAGCTGCACACACACAAACAAATTAATTATAATTCATGGAAAATATTTGTTATATTACTATTTTTTTTTTAAATACTCCAAGCTTCAAACAAATAAGATATTATCTTAATAGATTTTAGATCGAAATATTAGTATCGTCTCTGAGAACGAAAACGAAATTTCAAAAGATAAATCCTCGATTTTCAAGAAAATAGAAAAGTAATTTCAATGAATCCTTATTATCGTAGTCCTCAGTTGGATCAGGACTAATGATAAAACTTTATTTTATAAATTGATTTGCTTAGCTTATTTGTTAAGGATTTTCTATGGGTTTTTAATTAATATTACACTTAAAGATAAATGATGGGTTAAACTGAAATGCTTTTTCTATATTTAAAACACGTTACTTTCTTATGATTTTTCAAAACCAAGTCTCGATGCTAATACAATTGAATTTTGGAATTAACAGGTGAACATCACGTTTAGAACCCCTTTTTATCTTGGCAATTACTTCCCGCCATATCCTGCACCCATCATTTCCGAAACTTATTTTTCTGGAATACAATAAATAATTCCGGAAATTCTTTTTCGGAAAGCAAACATTTCCTCATTATACGAAAAACACTTTTCGAATGCATTTTGATGGGTGGGAGAAGAAATTTAATGGAGTGCGTGAGATTATTACCTTTTACCCATTGAACTGAATGGGTCGGCCCACATGCACTTCTAATTTTACACACACACACATATATATATATATATATATATATATATATATATATATATATATTTTTATTTTTATTGTATATAAATTAATTAGAACTAATTTGGAGGCTTTTCAATATTTTTCTTAAATTCTTATTGATGATGACTCTTTATTTTAAAAATTATTTCCATCATCCCACTAAAATCCAGTTGCAACTTTAATAAATATATCCACTTGATGATATAAAACGTATGTCTTTTCTAATTATTACCACGAAATTCTAACAACCTTCTTAAATACATATACTTGGAAAATATTCAACATGCAATAATTTCTTCTCTTTTTTGGCTAAAATATAATTTTAGTTCTATATTACCCTTCTCAAATTATATTGATTGTTTCCAATAATTTTAGGGTGCAACTTTGATTTATTTATTTATTTAAGACTTAAAATTGGTGTCAAATATAACACAAATACCATATATAAAACGCAACCGATATGGGATGTAAAAAAAATAGTTAAAAACAGATACAGATAGTATGACTTGGAAATTCTGTAGACAAATAATAAAAATTGGAAAAAGAATGAAGAATTTGTAGCAACCATTGAATTTGAAGTTTGAGACTATTTTGAGTTGAAATAATTTATAGCAACCATTGAATGTAAAATTGTTATCTTGGAAAAGTAAAAACATATGGTAAAATGATATTTGTAATAAACAATCGAAAAAGAGTGTTTCTGAATTCCAGATGTATATCATTCAAGTGGTGAACTATCATTTAAATGATGAATATGTTGAAAATTTTCTAAATATGCGAAATGTGGGATAAATGTGATATTCATATCGTCAGTTATTTTTATAAATGGATTCATTTGTCAATCAATTTTATAATTGTTGCATAAATTTTGATACTGTAATTCTATATAATTGACAACAATTTATTATGACAATTACACTATGGTTGACATATATCTCTATAAATTTCACAAGTGTTATGTGTTTTAGGTCATCAAATTTATCCTCTCCTATCGTATGTTATACCATCCAAGTTTAGAGAGTGGGAGTTTGAAACGAAAAAACACAGTAAATAATTCTTATGAGAGTGACAATGGTGAAATGCTAGTCCTTAATCTTTTTCCGCATTAATTTTACACTTGGTATAAAAGGGTTTAATACCTATGCCTTGATTTTTGTATCTGTCGTGGTTATCCTTTTGGATTCTTTACTTGTTGTTTTTACTGTGTTTGATGTCGAACATAATAATATTAGCGTGGGAGGTGTCACAATTGATGAGGTGATGCTAACCAACGGTTGAACTTTGCGGTTATGGGTACAAAAGATCTTAGAGCATTTGCATTGTGGTCCTTCGAGGTTTTGGTGGAATCGCTCTATGAATATGATATTTTTTTTTTATGTACTCATGTAATGCATAATGTTATCACTTGTTTATGGCAATTGACACCATTCCTGAACAATGGGTGTGCTGATTATTTTGAGATTATAGATGAATTAAAAATACACTTTTTATGTAGTTAAAAAATTTAAAGTATATAATTTTATTTTATATTTATATTTTAACGTGAAATATTGTATGATGTGATAGTCAAGTAATGTTTTTTGGTTGAATTATTGTATGAGTTCATTAAGGATTGACATATGATTGTTCCTTTTAAATCTTTTGATAAAAGAACTCCTTTATATAAAAAATAGAGAAAATCGTACCATAAGGTGTTGTACATGCTATAAGTTTTTGTATATAATATATGTTCTTGTACGGAATATAATAGAGTATAAAACCATATATGATTTGACACAATTATTTTGTGAATCTTTAGACTCATTTTTTTACTGCACCATAAGATGAGATAATATAAATTATATGTTATATGATTCATTTATATACATGAATATTATTCTTTATTTTAGTTGCACTATAAATATATTGATGCAAATATTTATTTAAATATTTGAATGGGATATATTTTTAATGAATTAGAGAGTGACCATGACATTTTTGATTGATTGATATGTATAATCATGTAATAAACATTAATTGTAATTAATTATATGTGATGTGATGAATTTTTACCCAAGAATTTTCTTATATCTATATGATTAATTAGGATGAAATATTGGATTATATTTCTCAAATTGCTCACAAGAATTGAGAAAAGAAACATAGTCTAATAGTTTTATCAGGTTGGATGAGTCTAATTGATTAAGGCTTTAGTCCACATACAAGTTTTATGTGACTAGATTCATTCATTAAGATGCGTGTTTACATCGATAAAACATAATAGTATAATAATTTTATCATTTGATTAGATGAGTCTAATTGAGTAAGACTTTAGCCCACAAGAAAGTTTTATGTTACTAGATTCATTCATTAACATACTGTTTAATAAAACATAATAGTATAATAGTTTTACCATTTGGTGTGATGTGAGTCTAATTGAGTAAGACTTTAGCCCACAAATAAGTTCTATGTCATTAGATTCATTCATTAAGACGTGTTTGCATAGACAAAACATAATAGTTTTATCATTTGGTTATGTGAGTCTAATTGAGTATGACTTCAGCCCATAAACAAGTTTTATGTCACTAGATTCATTCATTAAGACATGTTTGCATTGATAAAACATTATTTTGTTATAGTCTCAAATTATGATAATGAGCATGTATTTTTATTTTAAATTTTGCAGTTTCTCAATTTGTGAATATTTTTTATAAAAACTTAATTTCTATTTTGCGATTTGCACTTTTGGGTATTTCTTTTAATGTTATAGAATATGATTTTACTTTGTTGAATAAATCTATTTTAATATAATTTAAAAAATAAATAATTAAAAAAAATTATGGCGTTACTAATTTCTTGCATGGACTTTTAATTTGATAGTTTAATGTTATTTATGGTTAGTGGCTATATTTTTTATTACAATTTACTCTTCTATCTCCATTTTCTACCTATAAATACCACCTAGGTGTATGAGAAAAGACACAACAAAGACAACAAACACTAGAGTTCTCTCAAAAGTGTTCTTCTTTTCTTTTCTATATTATCTCTTAAAACCATGGTGTTCATAAGGTTCAGAGATCTTTTGCTACACTCGATCAATCTGACAGGTTGTTGTATCTTGAGAGAGAAGCGCATATGATTTTGTTTTGCCTTGTGCAGTAGGGACGTTTTCTCTATAAGGATAGCGTTATGTATGCGTGCCTTAACCAAAGCTATTTCTACTCCTTACCTCCTTTTATTTTTTATCTATTTTTTATTATTGTTATAAGACTTATTGGGTCTCTGATTAATATTCTTTGATTCATTTACATGTTAGTATTATTATTTCTCTAACAATTATTATTGTAATAATTTTATTATTAATAATATTATTTGTTTAATCATTTTCTAACCAAAAGTTAATGGTTTTTTGTGAACTATGTGACGATATTTATTGCACTAATTACAAATTAGATTGCTTATAGTTAAATTCATGTTTCTGTTGGGTTAAACAATGTGTTGTTAATGAGAATTCCTCTATATTATGGCCTTGGACACCTCGCCATGAAGTTTCCCTCTACAATAGGAGATATTATCACAATGCATGGAGATTAGAAGACGGCATAGGAATGCTTCATAGCTAGTTTGAACCTACCACTTCCCCCACTAACAACTGTGAGATCCAGGAAATTCATAAAAATAAATAATTAAAAGAATATAAGAAATAAAAGGTTGGGACTACCTTAGGAGAGTTCTTTGATAAATCCTAGACAAGAAACAACGTGAACCTAAGTGGTTTAG
>Ga0214545_1006702_pt1 | contig 19862 bp, 12 predicted proteins | sample CNSS4metaG_FD_160064 | JGI IMG/M metagenome (GOLD analysis project Ga0214545, IMG submission 160064) | Root nodule microbial communities from cowpea collected in UCLA plant growth center, Los Angeles, California, USA - CNSS4 | ecosystem: Host-associated > Plants > Roots > Nodule | place: USA...
ATATACCTGTGCATGTTAAATATTACTTGTTTGATTATGATTGGTCCATGGTCAGTGTGTAATTCCTTGAAATCTCTAGGTAGAGTTTCAAGGTCGCGCTTCAATGGTCGGGACGTAATTCCATGGCCCCTGTTAGTGGGTGTCCATGGTGGTGCCCCATCTATATAATTTGGTAAGGATTCAAGGTAAGGATTGCATCCTGACACTCTAAGGAGTCAGTTAGTCTCACTTAGAGCGGACTGACTCTTGTGGTGAGAGTAGCAAGAGGCCTGAAATTCATTAAGGGCTAACCTTGTGTGTGGGGAACTGATTCATTGTAACACTTGTAACACATAGCTCGGGGGTGAGCAGAGGTATCCATCACAAGTGCAAGCGTCCGCTGAATCCGACCAGATTATATGTAATCCGGATGAGTCGAGTCGAGTCTTAGTGTATTGATTGAAAGGTCACAACATGCTTGGATGATGTATGTATATTGGATTGTGATGGTATATCTGAATGCATGATAAAACTACTTTTGGCTCTAGCTTACCCTTCTGTTTTGTTGTGTGTTCTGCTGTGTGGTTCTCTCTTTTGCGATGATCATCAACTTGTTGATGTGAGCAGATGTGAGGAACACCCGTGGCCAACAGGGAGGTGATGGTTCCGCTGCTTAGTTGACTGGACTTGGGCTTTTCTTTTTATGTCTTTTGCTAGGGCTATCGCCCATGTATTATTTGATATGTACTGTGTTTCTGGTTACTTTAGACCTCGTACTTTGTCTTGTTGTGTGACGTGTCATTGAAGTAAGTTTATTTATTTAAATGGGACATTACATATTCTACATGATAAAAATAAACAACAAATAAAAATAAAAAAGTTTCAAATATGTGTCTTAGAAATTATTTGAGAGATTATTGAATAAAATCACACAAAGGAAAACAAATATATAATTACAAGTATGATAAAATGAAAAATACCTTAGAGATCTAAGAAAACTTTTCAAAATCAACATAGTCAATGGCTGAGAAATAACGAAATTTATTTTAGCAAAACCAAAAAAAAATTCAAATGAAACAAAAATTAATAATAATAAAGTAAAGAAGATAAATTTTTTATATTACCTAGTAAATGAAAGGTTTATGCTATTAAACACTTGAATTGAAAGTGTTTAACATTTTCATGTGAAAGAAAAATATACAATAAATAAAAATATTAAAAAATATTAGAAGTATTCAAATGTGAGACATAAAAAATATTTAATTGACATACATCAATTCAACATAATTGGATAAATGTTATGATAATATAAAAAATATATTGGAGATTCAAAATAATTTCATGAAAAACAAACAATTAGGAGAATTAAAAAAACAAAAAGTGTGTAGTAATATATATATATATATATATATATATATATAATTTTACTAAATTGACTATGAATATTTTAATAATTTGAACGAGGAAGGGGATATGGCGGGGACGAGTATTATGGCGGGTATAGGACGGAGACAGGGCAAATATGTACATATTCATACTCGATTGAAAAAGTTGGGGATTCCTCGTACCCATACTCAGTCAATGTGAGAATTTTCCGTCAAAACAGGGATGTGTTCGGACAATACCCACATAGACGGATTTATTTGTCATATCTAATTATGTCAAATATTATTGTCTTGATATATTATTATTTTTAGATTCTTATATATTGTATATATAATAAATTTTATAAATATCTTGGAAAAACGGTTGTTTGGTTTAATTAATTTCATTTCCTAGAATTTGTGTCGTCATTTTAAAATCATGCTTCTTGACCTGATTTTAATAATTCCAATTCATTCTCCCAAAGTCCTTGAACTTCTTTCTTCTCCTCTTTGCTTGTTAACGAGGTATTCTCAATGGTATGGGGAAGAAATATAAGAGGAGAGTTTACAACCACCCATCTCCAAAAGGATGTATTAATTCATCTTTATTTCCTATTTTTGTTATATTTTTTTTTTTTTACTCCAAAAGATCGCAATTTGTTTCAATCTTCAGTACCCGTTATTTATTTATTTTTTATTTATTATTTTTTAATGTTTAATGTTTATTGTATATTATATTTATTGTATTTTGTAAAATACATTTTATATTCAAATTTAACTTAATTTCATTGCATTGAATTGGATGTAATATAATTTATCTATTTATTTTAATTATTTAATAGTAGTGTTTCTTAAGAATATAATACTATATTAAGCTATAGACAAAAAAAAATACAATTTTAGTATCGAAAAATCTCTGTCAGCTTAACAACATATAGATAAATAGATTATTTTAAATGTGTATTGTATCACATTACTTACTTTCTTCGTTCTCATTGTAAAAACACCTCGTAATCATGTAAAATTCACACTCCAATTCACATTAAATATATTTTTATATAATATTTTTAAGGTCTGTTTATTATTTTTCTATTAGGTAACGTGGTTGTCATCATCGTCATCGTGCAAAGTTTTATGTCCTCCCCAAAAGTTCTTCTTCACCTTTTGGAGCTCAATTTAATGGAGGTACAATAGGGGATCAAACAGAGGGTGGTAACACAACCACATTTTTCTTCTCTCATTTTCCAATGAGCTATGGAGAGTATGATATGTGGAAATATTTCGTCATTGGGAGGCAGCTTCAGAGGTTTTCATAGCTTGGAGGTTGGACATAATTCCACTGGTGGATAATACATCACAGTCCAAATCATCAACAAAATATAAATCCCTAAACCTATTCTAATGAAACCAGTGTTCCAAAACAGGAGACAAGTGATCCAAACAAGAATCGGGCGTATCTGGAAGCAAGAATGGAATCACCAGTGAAGTCGTGATGAAGTGCGATGGCCCTTAGCAACCGGGGTGAAGGCGGCTGGGACTTGCCCCTCGTGTGAGAGGTGTGGGATTATAGCAATATCCCCAACGAGGAAAGCCAACCAATAGTAATAAAAAGGTATAATTAGTCGCAACGTACACAGTTTCGTCCCAATGTGTCTAAATGGTACCCGCTTTTAACTTTGCATCTACTTAGTACCCAAATTAGTTAATTTGCATCAATGTGGTCCACCCCGTTAAGTTTTCAGAAACGCCGTTAACAGATCAGTGATGTGACATTGCAGAACGGATACGTGTCAATGAAAATAATTGTACAGTGGCAATTTGTGGATAACGTGTCATGCCCTATTTGAATTGATTGTCCCCATTTAAAAAGCCCTAATTTCTCATTCCCATCTTCATCTTCTTCTTCATTTTTTCGTCGGGAAGCTGATTTGTTGCAGGGGTAAGGTGGCGAGTGAAGTGGGAAATGTCACATGGTTTTAGTCATTCGTGGTCGTCTTGTTCGTGTGGGTCACATAACCACAGCGTTTCTTCTCCTAGTTCTGTATCTGGGTCGTGGGTGGAATACCACATTTCCTTCACATTGGCATAACTCATCTCCTTCAGAATACCCAAAACACCATTAAATTAAACCACGCACAACATTCAACCACTAACCCTAAACTCCAACAACAAATAATGCAATCAACGACAAAAACAAATGGTTTGCACCTACAATCCCAAATAGCTGCCAATTTGATGTCAATTACACCTTCAATTTTGTCCACAACGCATGAAATGACCCAAATTTCGTAAACCCTAACTCTAGAAAACCCCTATTCTATTTTGTTCCCAATTCGTGCCTTTTTTTTCTTTTCAATTTCCTCTTACGTTGCACTGTTCCACATCGCACACTACTCTCGTGCCACGTCATAACATTTTTTTCTCACTTAACTGGTCAACTCAATCAAACGTTATCTTATTTAACGGAGTTAACGAAAAGGGACCACATTGATGCAAATTAACTAATTTGGGTACTAAGTAGATGCAAAGTTAAAAGCGAGTACCATTTAGACACATTGGGACGAAACTGGGTACCTTGCGACTAATTATACCTAATAAAAAAGAAAGAAAGTGTAGAGATTTTTTTGTGCGTCTTGCATCAGAGAGATTTTGTGTTTATATAAATACCTTGTATACCACTAAAATCATAGTCTTCAATTATAATGAAATATATGAGAAATGAATTGGTTCCGATGAAACATATTATAGAAATTAAATTGTTGCATAATATACATGATATTGATTATAAATTTAAAAAAATATTGCTTGTAATTATTAGAATTATATATTGTTTGGTACATGAACACCCTGATGCAAGTAAATCAAGTCATAACATAATATTCATATAATTGATTCTAATTATTACTATAAGGCCCACTTTTTATGTCATAATGTTTAGGGGCCTAACCTATTCTGTTGGACCTAAGGCTAGCCCATAAGGTGCCCCAAAACCCCACTTCTAGCCCTAACCCCCCTCATTCTGTTGTTTTTCCAGAAAATTGTTCCCCTTCTCCCTCTCACAGAGCTATGCTAGGGTTTGAGTCAGTTTCCCCTTCGAGCCAATCGGAAGCCTTCTCCAAGTAAGTCGAACATCCTTTTTCTTCCTTTTTCATCATGTGTGCGCCTGTACGGTACATGGTTTATCCTTATAACCCTATCTTTGTTCTTGTATGCGTTTTTCAACTCCTTAATTTGTTCCTGGAGCTGTAGTGCTCTTCCTTGGGGCCCTGTTGCTTTTGGATAGCTCTTATCAAGGTAAGGGAAGCTAGGGTTTTTGTGTTTTCTTTATATCTGCCTATTTTTAGCTTTGTTTCGCGTTTATGATTCTTGTGTGTTGTTGTGGTTGCCTGGAATAATGGTAAATGTTGTTTGGTTTCGAGTGCTTGGTTGTTGCATGCGTGAACAGAGGTGAGAACTAATATTCTCGCCCAAGCGAGCATGTCTCGCCTAGGCGAGACTAGCAGAAGCCCGCCCAGGTTTCTGGCTGAACTGTCGCTCAGGCGACAAGCCTTCGTTTTGAGCGATGAGTAATCTCATCGTAGAAGCCACTGTTCCACTGCTCGAGCTCTCGCCTAGGCGAAAAGGGCTCGCCTGAGCGATGACTTCTAGCCTGAGTGTGACTGGGGCACGTTTCGTGTTGTAGTTTTGATTTGTTCCCTGATGTGGTTGCTTGCCTGTCTGATAGCGTGTTTTACCACAAATGCATGAAGTATGATGCCATGTATGTTGTATGAGATTAAATGAGAATGAGATTTTTTTATGTAGAGTATGAAATGGAAAACATGAATTGTTGGTTGGTTGGTTGGATATTGGCATGAGACTATTATGCTTGATAAATTTGTGGTTGGTTGGAGAGACATGGCTGTGGTATGATATTTGATGTAATTCCATGAAACTCTTGGTGAGATTTCTTGGTGGTGTCGTAGTGTATATAATTAGGTAATGATTCAAGTAAGGATTGCATTCTGAAATTCTAAGGGGTCAGTTAGTCTCACATAGAGTAGACTGACTCAAGTGGTGAGAGTAGTAGGAGGCACTAGTCTTTGATATGATAATGGCCTTAGATTTTTAAAGGCTAACCTTGTGTGTGGTAGGATGAAACTCATTGGCAATGGCTCTGTAGAGTAGTAGAGGCCACCACAAGTGCAAGCATCCAGTGAATCCAACTAATTATATGTATCCGGATAAATTGAGTCTTAGAGTCTTGTTGTTTGTTATCACATGATTGGACGTGTTCTTGGTTTTAAATTGCATGCTTAATTGTATGATAAAGATCTTTTTATTCTAGCTTACCCTCTCTACTTATGTATGTCTTCTTGTATGGTTTTTCCTTTTTACAATGATCACCAATTCCTTGCTGTAAGCAGATGTGGGAACCCCTGATGATCATAGTGACGATGGGAACGTTGCAACTTAGTTGATCCTGAGTGGAATTTGGGCTCATTGTTGAGCTCACGTTTTGAAGAAACTTTGTTGTTTTGTAATCTCTTGCTCTATGAGTAAGCTTTTGGGCAACTGTTGAACTTTTAACTTTGTTCATGGCATCGTGGTGTGCCTAGTCTTTTCTTCTAGTATATTCATGGATAATTGTAATGGTTGATACATATATACTTCTTGATGTTGCTCTTTCATATTATATTATATGTGATGTTTCGTTTATAGGATTTATTCTCTATTAAATGGGATGTTACAATTACCAAGAATATTTGTTTCTAATTATTAAAATTGTACCCTTCTCTAAAAATATTATTATCGGGAATATTTGCTTCTAATTATTAAAATCTTACATTTCTGTAAAAACAAAGATTTCAAAAATATCTTTTCGCGACATGTCCTATGGGGTGTAAAAATCAAAGAGTGGGGTGAAGATATGTATAAAAGTTTTGGGTCATTGTGCTTATGAAAAAAGTTGTGAAAGAATAAAAATAAGATGGATTCTCTGTTCTTTTATTATTATTATTATTATTATTTACTAAAATCTAAAGTTTGAAAATCTAAATAATAATTATTACACATTTTTTTCCTTTTTATTTCCTTTTCTCTTTTTTTTTCTATCATTGATTATAACATTTTTTTTAGAACAAATTTATTTGTCTGGACGAAATTGAGTGTTGACATAAATAACTATGAGGCATATTATTAGAAAAAGAGGTAGGCTTTGTTAAACCAAGATGGGGGATTGGTTTTGAAACTTTTCTAAAATAAGGTTAACCATTTCAAAATTTTTTCTTTGATTTCAAAAACCCAAAATGCATTTTTCTTGAAATCTAATTAATACAAGAATTATAAGAGCAATAAACAAAGATAGAAATAGAGGAAAACACACATAAATTTATATCAGATAACTAGTGATCCTACGTCCACCCTCAATTTTTTCTTAAGAAAAACTTGTTTCAATATCAACACAAGGATTTCTACAAAACAATACAACAATTACAAGACTTTAGAGGATATTAGTCTCACTCTTACACTGAATATCGAAAAGGATCTTTGTTCTATCCACTCTTGACTCATCTCAAGAAGATTTTGGACTTCTCCACTCTTTAGCTATTCAAGATGTCTAACCTTATCAAAACTATAACTAACAACCCAAACACATTGCTTAAACACTCAGTAGTTTATAAGACAACCACAAACCTAGAAACAATTCCAGAAAACTCAAATAAAAAATAGTTACCATATTAGAAACACTTTGAACTCTTGTCACAATACAACACAACCTTTTGGAATTCTTTAAATGTTTGAGAGCACTTGATGATTATATTTTGATCTCAAAAAGCGTTTTGTATAATTTATGTGATTGCAAAACTTTTTACAAAAAATTGAGATTGATACTCTTTTATGAAGATTTTAGAAACGCACTACAAAAACAAATACTGATGTTTATAATGGATTCTAACACTTACAAACATTCCTAAGTTTGTATGCCCATTTTGGTTTGTAAGAAGTGTTTTAAGTTGTTATATACATTACTAGAAAAACGCTCTATACTTGCATATTTTTTTTATAAATTTTTTTTGGTAGGAAATTGATGCATATTTTGTTTAGAAAACTTTTTGGCAGGAAATTCATTTGACTTTTCATACAGAATATAATTAGCAGAAAAATATTTACAGATTTTATGACAAAATTTTTTTTCACATGAACTACATGCAAATTTTCTTATGAAAATTATCCAAAAAAAATATATTGTAATTACTTGCCAATTACTTACGTGTATGTTTATGATATATTTTTTCTTACGGAAAAGATTCTGCAGCAACATTATTGTTAGAAAAATTTGTATTTCCTACCACTTCTTTTAGGTTTTTTATTAAAGAAAACACTTGCAAATTTATTTGTAAGAAATTTTTGTCAACTTTTTTACCAATTATTTTAAGCATAAAATTCCTGCTAAATTTACCACAAATTTATTGATTATTTGTAAATTTATTTGTGAATCATAATTTGTAAAAAAACATTTGTCAATATTTTTACCAATTGTTTTGGCATGAAGTTCTTCCCAATTTTACTATAATTTTATTTTTTATTTGATTTTTTTATTCTTTATAAATTATGTAAATTTTCTTGTAAAAATAATCAACAAATTTATTTTAGTAAATTATTTTGAAAATGTTGTCGAATTAAAAAAAAACAGCTATAATCGTTTTCTATTCTTATTATTTAATTTTTCTTCTCTCAATTAAAATCAAATTTTCTGTGTAATTTATCTATTCGAAATCATTCTGTTTTATTCTTTCTTATTCAAGGGTTCCATTTTCCTTTTAAGAATTGATATACGCTATTTTCCTCCTCATAATTTGTAGGATATTGTTCTTCCACTCAAAATTTCTCGCATTGCCATTTTCGCGGTTCGCAATTTCACAATCTCCTCTGGCTTGACCACCGCATACCAGCCATTGTCGTTTCTTTGTCACAACATCTTCAACAACATCGTCTCCAATGGGGATGTCAACGAGGCGGGTAGGGTACGGGTAGTAGTTCTCTCGTACCCTACCCGTTGGATAAATATTCGCCCCGTACTCGTATCCATATCCGTCGGGTATCCATTATGCGGGTACCCGCCTATTGTGTTCATATCCGCGGGTATCCACGAGTACCCGCAAATATTTATAAAAATATAAAAAAAACAAATATTTAACTAAAATTGGTGCTTGGATCAACAAGCTTATTTTCTCCAATTGATTCCTAAAAAAACAAACAAATAAAAAATCACTAACAAATTATATTGTAGTTTATTTTTGAATGAAATATTAAAGAAATTACTAACTTCATCAATGTCCACATCTTGCAACATTGTATAAAGTTTCATGTTGTCCAATTTTAATTTGGAAGAGCCTTAAAACATAAGAAGTTCATTAAAAATATCTAACAATTACTTAATTAAAATATCTAAGTAAAAGTGGTAATTTCATTACCTTCCATGTTGGTCCATAATCAGTCTTGGAGACACATCAATGCCTCCACAGTATTTGTAAGTAATATACTCTGATGTGGGACAAGAATCCGACCACCATTACTAAATGATGACTCAAAATGTTTTTTACTTATATATATATATATATATATATATATGAGGGTATTTTTGTGAATTAAAGTTTAGCGGGTACGGGTATCCACGGGTACAAATACTATGATACCCGTACCCGCCCCGTTAACATGCGGGTATCAAAAATATCCGTACCACGGATAGCGGGTTTCCATTTTTAATATACATTTCCTACTCGTTGCGGGTTTTATCTGCGGATACCTGCGGGTACGGATTTTTTTGACATCCCTAGTCTCCAACCACCAATTTTCCACCTTCATCGCCATATATGCCTCTAGCACCGGTGGCAGCGACGACCTCCCTATCTTGTTTAGGTTAGGGTTTTATAAACTTCTAATTTTAGTTTCCCTTTCCCGGTGGAGTGGTCGGTTTACATTTTTGGTTTACAATTTTTAAGCCTCTCGCACATAATCCTTTCCATTTTCATTTTCATTTGAAATATTTCTAATCTAAGTCTCTCATCAGATGGTCCAACACTCTATGTTTCGCCTCGAGGACGAGTTTCACACGCTTATGGAGTGCGGGGACGAGTCGTTCGGGCTCACTAGGAGTTATCGCTACGATGAGTCATCAAAGAACACGCCTTTTGAGTCATAAGCTAAAACTGAAACTGAAAGACGTGAACAATTGGTGAAACTGAAACAATCTAATAATATTTAAACTATGTAATATAAGGTTGAAAAGTTAAGTTATAACGAGTGTCATTTTTTTCCTTAGCTGCTTTATTAGACACTTGTTAATATTTACTCTTGTCCTGATTTCAGTTTAGTAATTGTCATCTCAATTGTTTCTTTCAAATTAATCTTGCTAATTAAACTCTATAGCTATCATTTTCTTTCTTTCTTTCTTGTCATTTGACATTTTGACTTGCAGCTTCTTTGATTCCTATTTATTGAATTGCACCGAATCTGGCAACTCCGCTGCTGCCGAAGAGTCTCAGGTCAACATTCACCTCGCCATCAACGATAGGCTTAAGGTATCGATCATAATTTCTATTCTTATGAGTCAACAAAGTAAACTTCTATTCTATTTTCTGGTGCTAAACAGGATGCTATTTGGATCTAGTTTCTTTTGAACAAAGCACAAAATATTTGTGTGTCCTGTTATCACTGGAGCACCAGACAAAGGTCTCTGTTTCTCTGAATTGTATGTTTAGTTTATAGTACTTTAGGGTTATTTTCTATCTGTTTTTCTCCTCTTCGGTATAGTTAGAGTTGCTTGACACTGTGACTTTTGCTTATATCTGTTGATTTTCAGGGTTTACAATAGGATTTGGGCGTCAAGCAACAATGGTAGCATATATAAATATTGGCAGTTACTGCTTGGCTGGAAACCTCTTGGAATTCTCATAGGTTGGTTGTTTTCTTCGAATATTATTGTAAGTCTACCATGTCCCACTCTACTGTAGTGCAGGCACTTAAATGTTCCAATCCACTATTACATAAATTAAAATAAAGCTTCTAATGATTTAAGTAGTGATGCTAATTCAGCAGTTTATTGATGCAAATAACAACATAGTGTTTTTCTTGCTAGTTAAATGAATTTTTCTTTCTTAAAATTTATTAACTTGCCAAATGTCTTGTCAAATCTATTAATTTTATATTTAACTGCTCCTTGGATGTGCTTTCAAATATCTTGTTACATTTGATGTTAGCTTGTAGTTCTCAATTTCATATTTTTTCTTTAGACATGCTTAGGCTCTATACACTACTAAAAAATCACTCATCACATATAGGCTTTTGTCAAGCTAAGAATGGAAATGTCTACAGATCGAGAATGGATGTATAACAGGCTTCTTCCTAGTTGAGAGGCATACACAAATGAGTTTTTAAGTGGCTTTGAAGAGTTTATGGCTTTTGCTTGTCGACAACCAAATTTGAGTGAAGGAAAAATATGATGTCCATGCAAGGAATCTAAAAATAACAACAAATCGGGGATCAATTGAAATAAGTTTCATACAATGTAAAAGGTGAAAAAAAATACACGAGGGCATGCTTCATGCACAGATTCATATCTAATCATACATACATCACTCATTTTTGTGAAAAGAAAAAATTAACTCATACATACTTTCATCATGCATTCATACATTAATTCATACATCAAAGTTTCAACTTTGTTCATGTAAAAAAAAAATCATAACATGTGCATCATACACTAATACTGTAAGTGTTCAAAAAGAAAATCCATAAGTCATGCCAACATTATCATTCACCATGCATGCTCGAAATAAACATAACAGCAATATCACACATCATAATCAATGTTAAAAAAAAATAATACATGTGTCAGCATTTTTATGCACATATAATGTAAATGTTAAAAAAGAAGTCATAATAAGCATCAACATACTCATGCATCCATAAAAAAGAAAATTCATACAAGGTGTTAGCATCTGCATGCATTCATACACATGACATCAATTGTCAAACAAAAACTATTCAAATATGTGTTAGAAAAATTAGGTTCTCTATAGTATTTGGTTAAAAAAGGAAAAAAGTCACATACATGCCAACCTATTTATGCATATATCATATTAGCATATTCATGTATATATCATATCAACATATTCATGCACATATCATATTAGCATATTCATGCACATATCATATTATGTTAGCATATTCATGCATGCACAATCATATAAATGCTCAAAAAGAAAAACCCATAACATATGTCTTAATAATCATGCATCATAGTTCTTTTTTATGAAATGATTTTTTTTGTCACTTTTGTGAATCAAAACCATCTTCATTTATATGAGTGGTTGTCGAATCTCTTTTTTTCAAAAAAAATGAAAAAATAATAATATATCTAATTATAATCATCATGGTTCTCCTGTGTCAGTCAAGGTTTCCACACCTTGCCAAGGTTTCCACACCTTGCTTCTATGTAAGTCAAGGTTTCTACACCTTACCAAGGTTTCTACCCCTTATTTCTATATGAGTCAAGGTTTCCACAGCTTGCCAAAGTTTCCACACCTTATTTTTATGTGAGTCTAGGTTTCCACACCTTGCCAAGGTTCCTACACCTTGTTTCTATATAAGTCAAGGTTTCCACACCTTGCCAAAGTTCCCACACCTTGTTTCTATGTAAGTCAAGGTTTCCACACCTTGCCAAGGTTCCCACACCTTGTAGCTACGTTAGTCAAGGTTTCTACACCTTGTTAATAAGTCAGTCAAGCTTTCCACACCTTGCCAATGTTTCTACACATTATTTCTATGTTAGTCAAAGTTTTCACACATTGCCATCGTTTTTTACACTTTTATTTTACGTTAAACAAGGTTCCCACACCAATTCATCTGAGTCATCTATTTTGCTTCATGTATATAACCTGGGTAACGTTTTGGGTTTCATATTATACACTTATCACATGATTTGTCAAGAAAAAATATGAATCTCTTTCTTTCATGCATTCACAAAATTCAATTTGACTTTCACATGTAAATTTCATATTAGGACCTTCTTTATCGAATGGTTACAAACTTTCATTTCAATATCGACCCTCTGTGAGGCAATGGTCGAGTTCATGTTTTCTTTTGGTACATCGGCCCTGTGCGAGGCAATGGTCGAGTTCAGGTTTTCTTTTGGTATATCGGCCCTCTACGAGGCAATGGTCGAGTTCATGTTTTCTTTTGGTATATCGGCCCTCTACGAGGCAATGGTTGAGTTCAAGTTTTCTTTTGGTATATCGGCTCTCTACGAGGCAATGGTCGAGTTCAAGTTTTCTTTTGGTACATCGGTCCTCTGCAAGGTAATGGTTGAGTTCAGGTTTCCTTTTGGTACATCGGCCCTCTGCAAGACAATGGTCGAGTTCAGGTTTTCTTTTGGTATATCGGCCCTCTACGAGGCAATGGTCGAGTTCAGGTTTTTTTTTGGTATATCGGCCCTCTGCGAGGCAGTGGTCGAGTTCAGGTTTTCTTTTGGTACATCAGTCCTCTGCGAGGCAATGGTCGAGTTCAGGTTTTCTTTTGGTACATCGGTCCTCTGCGAGGCAATGGTCGAGTTCAGGTTTTCTTTTGGTATATCGGCCCGCTGTGAGGCAATGGTCAAGTTTAGGTTTTCTTTTGGCATATTGGCCCTCTACGAGGCAATGGTCGAGTTTAGGTTTTCTTTTGATATATCGGTCCTCCACGAGGCAATGGTCAAGTTCAGATTTTCTTTTGGTACATTGAGACCTTCTGCGAGGCAATGGTCATCAATCTCTTTAAATCAAGACCCTCTGCGAGACAATGGTCATTGATTTCTTATATCACATCGGGACCCTCTACATGGTAATGGTCATTGAGTTCCTCTCTTTCAGATATATTACCCTATCCTTGGGAGTGGTCATGTCTATCTTTAAGTATGTTTGACTATTTTTCTCTTTTGTTCTTTTATATTTCATATTTGAAACCCGAACGAAATTAGGATTTTATATTTACTTATCTTTTACTATGATAATATGAAAATTTCACTTTCTTATTATCTAGTCAAATCTAAGTAAAGAAGGGCAGCTGTCAACACTCAATTTCGTCCGGGTAAATGCATTTGTTTTGTTAAAATAATAATAATAATAATAATAATAATAATAATAATAACATATATATAAAATAAAATAAAATAAAACAAAAAATATGTTTTTAATTGATGGTAGTTTTTTTTTAATTTTAATTATACCATGACAAAAAAAAGAAGAGGAAGAATCTAATTTGTTATCACATCTTTTCATGAACCCAAATGTTTTGTACATACTTTCACCCCACTGTTTGCTATTTACACTCCATACATGACATGTTAGAAAATGACATTTTATAATCTCTATTTTTTAGAGAAGGGTATAATATTAGGAGCTTTTTTCTTCATAATAACTCGAATAAATATCTTGAATTTGTGCTTACGGGATGTGTCTCATTCAGAGAAGGTATTATTTAATAATTAAAATCAAATATTCCCGATAATAATGTTTTGTAGAGAAGGGTGCAATTTTAATAATTAGAAGAAAATATTCTTGGCAATGATTAAAATCAATTATATTAATAATATGTTATGATTTGATTAGGATCTTCATGTACCTAAAAATATATGATTCTAGTAATTACAGGTAATATTTTGTTAATAATTACAATCAATACATTGTATATTATGCGCCGATTTAAGTTCTATAATATCTTTCATCATGACCAATTCCTTCCTCATATATTTTATTATAATTAAAGACTAGGATTTCAATGGTACCCCAAGGTGCCTATATAAGCACAAAACTTCTCCAATGCAAGACAAAGAAAAAAATTTGAAAAACCTCTATTCTTTTTTATTACCAGAGCACACACGTAAAAAGGGGGTCACCTTACTATCCTTTAAGTCAGTTTTGCTCTATTCATGACCTTAAAAGGTAAATTCTCTTTGCTCCTAATGTTATTCATCTACTGCTTAGACTCTTTTATAATATCATATCAAATGTATGATCGATTGACCTGTTGGTTGTATGATTAAATGTGTTTAGGGTTTGAACGTTAGGTGATTTTGGGTTTGAGTTCGTCATTGATATGCTAAACCTTTCTCTTCCCATTCATTTGGGATGCAATTATCTTGGTAATTAGAAAGTTTTTTTTTCATAAGCTTTAATTCTCTTTAAAAAAAATAATAAATAAATAAATAAAAATTATTATTTCTTTTATATAAGTATTGAATACCATGTCAAGTCTCGGACTTACTTGATAATCAAAACACTCATTCATAAGCTTTTAATTCTTTTAAAAAAAATTATGATAAAAAATAAAAATTATAATTTTTTTTAATATCATGTCAAGTCTCGAATTTGCTTGATAACTAAATCTTTTATCATGTGGAATCTCGGATTCTGTTGACATTAATAATATATATATATATATATATAAATCTAAAATTTAGAAAATAATAATAATATCAAACAACATTTCTTATAAAGAACTACGTTATCCCTGATTTTCCAATGGAAATACGTAGGAACGAGGTATAATCCTCGTCGGATCCGAAAAATAAAAAATAGTTTTGTTTTTAATCTTTACTATTTTGTATGTGTTTTCATTTTGTTTGATTTTTGGGGAACAACAAATATTTTAAAACATCAAATTCTATCTTGCACACTTAATTAAAGAAGGACTGTCCTAAAACGGGCGTTGTGGGGTGCTAAAACCTTCCCCACACGTAATCGACTCTCGAATCCAAATTTGGTTTCAAAGACTATTCTTTGTCACAACCGAAATCGCGGTGAGACGACGAAAATAATTTAAAAAAAATAGAGGAATCGCCACCATAGTTTATTATGGAAAACTATAGAAAAATCTTAAAAAAGAATGGTCGTTGAAACCAAATTTGGGTTCAGAAGTCAGTTATGTATGAGGAAGGTATTAACACCCCACAACGCCCGTCTTAAGACGATACCCTCTTTATTTAAGTGTGCAAGATAGAATTTAATGTTTAAAATATTCGTTGTTTCTCAAAAAATCAAACAAAATAAAAAACACATACAAAAATAATAAAGATTAAAAACAAAATTGTTTTTTTTTTGGTCCGACGAGGATTGTACATAGCTCCTACGTATTTCCATTTGGAAAATCAGGGATAACGTAGTTTTTTATACAAATATTTGTTGTTTGATATTTTTTTTATAATTTTAGATATATATATATATATATTTCATTAATATCAAGAGAACCCGAGATTCTACATGATAAAATATTTAGTTATCAAACAAATCCCAGACTTGACATGATATTAAAAATAATTTTATAATTTTTATTTTTTATTATTATTATATTTTTTTAAGAAAAAAGAATTAAAAGTCTATGAGGAGTGTTTTGATTACCAAGCAAGTCCGAGACTTGACATGGTATGCAATACTTATATCAAAGAAATAATATAATTATTTATTTATTATTTTCTTTTAGAGAGAATTAAAGCCTATGAAAAAAACATTTTTAATTACCAAGTTAATGACATTCCAAATAAAAGTAGAGAGAAGGATTGAGCATGTCAATGTCAAACCCAAACCCAAAAATATTGCTCTTAATATTATATCCTTTGCTAAAAACAGAAATTATAAAATGTCATTTTCTGACATGTCATGTGAAGAATGTAAATAGCAAACACTGGGGTGAAAATATGTATAAAACATTTGAGCTCATGAAATGAAGAAGATGTGATAATTAAAGACAAATTAGATTCTTCCTTCTTTTTTTCGTTTTTTTTTCGTTTTTTTTTTTTTTTTTAGAATTAAATTTAAAATCCTAACATATTTTATTTTATTTTTTATTTACTTATTTATTTATTATTATTTTTTTAACAAAATAAATGCATTCACCCGGACGAATTTGGGTGTTGACAACTTTTTTTATTCAATAGTAAAGTTATATTACGAAAATCACGAAAAACCAGTAAAGTTATATTACTGGTACAGCGCCTGGCGGTTGCAACCCCACCGCCAGGCGATAGTGAGGAAACAGTGGGGTAATGGTACAGGAGGCGTCCGGCAGCAAGAAGATTCGGCCAGGCGACACCGAGAAAATACGTGACTTATGCATCAGCGTCCGCCTGGCGGCAAAGGGGGGCGGTGGTGGCAAAATTTGATGGTTCTTGAGGCACTTAGCGCCTGGCGGCACGTGTCCTCCGCCAGGCGGTCTGGGAGCTGGCAGCGCCTGGCGGCACGTGTCCCCCGCCAGGCGATTTATACTGCTGCAACTTTGAGTTTTATTTATGAATTTGTGATCTACAGTGCGTCTAGTGACACTTTAAGGGTGAGATTGCTGGTGTTCCTTGAGTTGTGGCTCGGGATAGGAGTTAAGCACGTGGTATTCCTTGAGTTGTGGCTCGGAATAGCATCTCTTGAGTTGTGGCTCGGGATGGCGGATGGACACGAGGAACCCTTGAGTTGTGGCTCGGGTTGGCGAGTGTTGCCGGTGTGAGTGTGCTGGTTGTGGCCAGTATGGATGGGTCCAGATGGATTGCCCTCCTCAGTTGTTGGCTGACGAGTTTGGTAGTCTTGGGACGATACAGACTATGTTCGTATATGGGAACTCTACCTGGCATTGCGGTGTATGATCCGTAGCATGTTTTTCCGCACGTGCTCTATCGGTTGTGGCCGATAGGTATGGCAGCAAGTCACCTTGAAGTAATCCTCAGACGTTGTAGAACACAAATAATCTGATTGGGGGCCAGATGGTAGGAATTAAAGAACTGGGTAATGTGGTATGTTTATGTTATGTACGCTATCTTGTGTTGATATGCTAATGTTTTTGCAACTGTATTCATGTGATTTAATTGTTAAGCTCACCCTATCTGCGTGTGTGTGGCGATGATCGTGTACGCGGTACACGGGAGCAGATTCTATTGATGCAGGTGGCTCAGGTGACGCTTAGCCGCGGAGAGGGGTTAGATGTGGGGAAAATGCTTATGTTCCTTTATTGCCTTTGAAAAAAAGTTGTAAACCCTTATGGGTAATTTTATGACGTATTGTTTTGGTATTCCTAGACTTTATTTGATGGTTTAATAAAGTTTTTAAATTTTCCCGCCGTTTTGGGAAAATGAAGTTTTATTAAAAGCACATAGTTTTAATTTAATTCTTTTATTTATTTACAAATCAGTAATATCCTGGCGGGATGTTACAGTTTGGCCGATCGTTCGAGATCTTTTATCTTATTCATCCTCAGAGAAAAGTGAAGAACGAAAGAGTGAAGAAGGCGAAAGTGCAGAACGAGACAATGCAGAACGAGAGAATGCATAACGATAGAAATGAGACGAGACATGGTAAATGAAACGACTATGTGATTTTATAGGAAGTTCCCGAGCTCGGTTTCTCTGCTGTTCAAAGTCTCTGCTGGTACAATCAAAACAACATCGTTTACGACCGCTCGCAATGCAATTAGTCCCGAAAAATATTACTGGCCCTTAATAAAAATTAAAAAAGTGTTTTTAATTTTGACACAAATCCGAGATCGCGAGCATTACATCCGAGGGTCCCGAGGCGAAATTGGATATAAAATAAAAAATATGTTTTTAATTGATGGCAGTTTTTTTTTTTAATTTTAATTATGAATCTGTCGCAACCAAGATCGCGACGGGATGACGAAAATAATTTAAAAGGTACAGAGGAGTCACCACCATAATTTATTATGGAAAACTATAGAAAAATCTTAAAAAAGAATGGTCGTTGAAACCAAATTTGGGTTCGGAAGTCAGTTACGTATGGGGAAGGTATTAACACCCCACAACGTCCATCTTAAGACGATACCCTCTTTAGTTAAGTGTGCAAGATAGAATTTAATGTTTAAAATATCCGTTGTTTCCCAAAAAATCAAACAAAATAAAAAACACATACAAAAATAATAAAGATTAAAAACAAAATTGTTTTTTATTTTTTGGCGCGACGAGGATTGTACATCGCTCCTACGTATTTCCATTTGGAAAATCAGGGATAATGTACTTTTTTATACAAATATTTGTTGTTTGATATTATTATTTTTTTAAAATTTTATATATATATATATATATATATATATATATCTATATATATATATATATATATATATATATATATATATATATATATATATATATATATATATATTTCATTAATATCAAGAGAACCCAAGATTCTACATGATAAAATATTTAGTTATCAAACAAATCACAGACTTGACATGATATTAAAAAAAATTATATTTTTTTTATTATTATTAATTTTTTTTGTTTAAAAAAGAATTAAAAACCTATGAAGGAGTGTTTTGATTATTAAGCAAGTCCGAGACTTGGCATGGTATTCAATACTTATATAAAAGAAATAACATTATTTTTTATTTTTTATTTTTTATTATTTTTTTTATAAGAGAATTAAAGCCTACGAAAAACCTTTCTAATTACCAAGATAATGGCATCCCAAATAAAAGGATAGAGAAGGGTTAAGCATATCAATGACGAACCCAAACCCAAAAATCACCTAGCGTTTGAACCCCAAACACATTTAGCCAGACAATAAGTTAATCGATCATATATTTGATATTATAAGAGAGTCTAAGCAGTACATGAATAACATTAGAAGCAAAGAGAATTTACCTTTCAAGGTTGTCCCGTATAGAGCAAAAATTGACTGAAAGGATAGTAAAGTGACCCCTTTTGTGTGTGTGCTCTGGTAATAAAAAAGAAGAGAGGTTTTTCGATTTTTTTTTTCTGTGTCTTGCATTGGAGAGGTTTTGTGCTTATATAAACACCTTGGGATACCACTGAAATCCTAGTCTTTAATTATAATAAAAGATATGAGGAAGGAGTTGGTCTCGATGAAACATATTATAGAAATTAAATCGTTGCATAATATCCAAAGCATTGATTATAATTATTAACAAAATATTGTTTGTAATTACTAGAATCATATATTTTCCGGTACATGAATATTTTGATCAAATCATAACATATTATTCGTATAATTGACTCTAATTATTACCAAGAATATTTTCTTCTAATTATTAAAATCTTACCATTCCCTAAAAAACATTATGATCGGGAATATTTGCTTCTAATTATTAAAATAATATCTTCTGTGAGAAAAAACAATGAGACACATCTCATAAGTATAAATTCAAGATATTTATTCTAATTATTATGAAGAATATTGCTTCTAATATTATACCCTCCTCTAAAAACAGAGATTATAAAATGTCATTTTCTAACATGTTATGTGAGGAGTGTAAATAACAAACATTGGGGGTGAAAATATGTATAAAACATTATTAGGTCCATGAAAAGGGTGTGATAATTATGAACAAATTAGATTCTCCATTCTCTTTTTTTCCATGGTAGAATTAAAGTTAAAAAAATCTACCATCAATCAAAAACATATTTTTTTTATTTTATTATATATATATATATATATATATATATATATATATATATATATATATATATATATATATATATAT
>Ga0214545_1006703_pt1 | contig 19853 bp, 7 predicted proteins | sample CNSS4metaG_FD_160064 | JGI IMG/M metagenome (GOLD analysis project Ga0214545, IMG submission 160064) | Root nodule microbial communities from cowpea collected in UCLA plant growth center, Los Angeles, California, USA - CNSS4 | ecosystem: Host-associated > Plants > Roots > Nodule | place: USA...
TATATATATAACTTTGAATTTTGATTTTGATTAAAATTGTGGTATCTACATATTTAGAATTTTGTGAAGTGAATTAATTTGTTATCAATAATGATTGATATTACCTGCATCTAAAAAAATGTGTGTAAACTAGAAAGGTAGAGTAGTTAGAGTTACATTGATGTGATGAGATTTGTTAATTTGGTTTTCAGATAGTGCTTTGGGTGGCAATTCCGTCGTTATTGGAGAAAGGTTCAGTGACGTTGGTGATGACAGTGTTCTTAATCATATTTCTGTTCCAATACCTTCCCAAAATTTATCATTCTGTTTGTCATCTACGACGCACGCAAAACCTCTCTGGCTACATTTTTGGAACAGTTTGGTGGGGAATCGCCCTTAACATGATAGCTTATTTCGTTGCTTCCCATGTAAGTCACTCCTTTCTTCTCACCATGCATGCATATTCTATCTACTTCTAAGCCAATTATTTTCTTTTAAATAAACCATATTATTCTTTTAGATTCATTTTCAAAAGAAAAAATTATTATAAAAAGACATCGTATACAAATATTACTTATTTGTAAAGAGTTTATATATATAGAATAAATTCACCTTAGAGGGTTACAATTATTCTTAGTTGTTTTGCAAATGGTGTTAGTTTTTAAAAAGATCAAGTATATGAGTAGAAAGGTTTACATACATAAAATGAATATGTGGTTAACAATCATTGTATGTCGTGATACACGCGTTTATGAAAAGTGATAAGATTTTTTACATGGTGAAACTAGTAGCACCTTTTACTAGTTATTATCAAAGGGTGAAGACTCTCTCTTATTTATTTATTCTTTTATCAGCAAAGAATAACTTTAATTAAAAAGAGCAATTGATGGGTACTCTAACCCTTATATAAAAAGCATTGTTATACACATTGATGTTCTAGTTTAGCATTCTAACTCCACCAAAACAATAGATTCCACCTAAATCAAAACCACATGAAGCACCATTGTGATTCACCAACAAAGAGTAAAAGCGGCATGTATGCCTCCCTAAGTATATGTTTGGCATATTCCTACATAACCAACACAAGTCCAAAATCCTTTTGTTTCATACCATTAGCAGCATCCCATTTTAAAGGCTCCAGCGTTCTGAGTAGCTCCTTGATTTAGCTGTAATAGTCCCTCATTCACACTGCTCTACACTCCTCTGATGCAATAAACATATCAGCAACATATTCATCTCATCTCCATGTGTATTCCGAACAACAATTTGGTATATTCGATATATTCCATTATAAATGTTCTACTGCCCATAGTCCATGCAAATGTGAAGAACAATACTTCCTTGTTGTTTAACTCTCTGCAAAATGAAAAAGAACACTCCTCTGCATGCTTCATTTATGCAAAAAACAAAGAATTGCTCTCTCCAACTCTCCTCATCACAATACATAGCAACAACCACTACTAGAAATTTTCATATTACATGGGATTTTTCTTGAAAATTTGTTAAAAAAATTTGCAAGAAAAAACTTTTTTCTAACATTTTTTCTAAGAATTTTAATTGGCAAGTAATTCCTTCGTGGGTAATCATTTCCTATAAAATTATAAAATTTGCAAGTATTTCCTACAAAATTTGTTGCGAAAAGTGTTTATATAAAATATTTTGCAAGAAAATTGGTAGCAATTTCTTGCAATTTTTTTTTCAAAATAAAAATTTGTAGGTATTTCCTACGAAAAAATTTTTAAAACAAAATTGGCAGGAAATATGAGTTTTTTTAGTAGTGAACATCCTTTATTGTCTGTCCTAATGTATGACTATACTAGAGAGAATTTCAATGTCACAAAACATTTTACACCTTCTAGTGAACTATATATGTGTTGCAAAGCATTTGTTTAGCCATCACAAGATATCACCCTCACCTTACCACCATTTAAACCTTGTTGAGCTAATTGCCTTATTAGTCCTTTATCTAACCATATATCTTCCCACTTCCTTTTCCTTATGGTTATATCCTGCACTATTTTGAACTTTTGTATGTATACCCATATTTCTTATTTCTTATGATTAAAGCCAATTTATTTTCATAAATATTTTAAGCATGTGGCTGGGCTCAAGCACTAATCTAATATGTAAATGACAATTTTGAATACTTGTTAATTATACACCCACATGTTTTTAGTTGTGCCATTGTAAATACCTCTTTAGCATCTACTGTTTCATCTCTAAATATAATATTGTTTCTATGATTCCAAATTACCCAAACTATTGTCATCCACATGCATTTCTAAACACCATTTTGTTTATTGTTCAACTCTAAAAGGTAAAATCGTTGGAAATGCTGCTTTGGCTTAAAATGTTGAACATTATTAATATACATATCCATTTGTTACATTGATTCCACACAGCCCTTGACACATTACAAATAAAAAATAAGTGGCTGTGGCTAATGCATTCTTCCTCGTCCTCACACAACGAGCAACATCTATTATCTATTCTTATCCCTTTATTGATTTTGTTGTCTTTCGTTGGAACCCTATTAAGAATCACTCTCCAAGCCAAGTGTTGGGCAGATGGAAGAGCTTTAATTGACCAAAAACAACAGAACATGTCTGAATCATCACCACCAATGTTATCTTGCAATATTTTATAAGCATAATTGACCGAATAACATTTTGAATTTTCCCCTTTCCACTCCTAGATATCTTCTCTCTCTCTCTTTCTCTCTCTCTCTCTCTCTCTCTCTCTCTCTCTCTCTTTCTCTCCCTATTTAAAGATTTATCTAATAATTGTTCCATCATTAGAGCTAATTGGGGTATTTCCCAAAGTAATTCCCTCCTCCATGCCAAATTCCACTTCCAACTTTCATTGTTCCAACAACCTATCTCTCTTATTGTTGCTTCTTTATTTATGGAATTTGCATATAATCTTGGGAATTTTTCTTTTAGTGGAACTTCTCCAATCCATTTGTCATTCCAGAAATTAATCAAATCCCCTTTTCCAAGTTTCCACTCAATATTTTCCTCAAACCAGTTCCCATGTTGGCCTTCACTTGTCACCTTCTTAATATCCCTCCACCACTCTGATTCCAGCCTATTACGGACCTTATTGTTTAAATTCGTCCCAGTTTCATATTTAGATTTTAGGGTTTCTTTCCACAAGCCATCCCTTTCTATTCCTAGCCTCCATCTCCATTTCCCAAGTAAGGCAATATTGAACAGTTTGAGGTCAATTTAATCTCTTGTTTAAATGAAGTTTAAGAAAATAGTTATTTAACTTAATGAAGTCAATTTGTCTTATATACTCACTTTTGTATTGTACCTAATTTTAAAAAAAGGTTTAATTACTCGGATGGTACCCACTTTGGTAGAGGTTTGTCAATCTGGTACCCACTTTTAAAAAAGTGTCAATTGCATTCCACATTTTGAAAAAGTGCTTGAATTAAGTCTCTTTCAGACAGAGTTGACTAACGCCGTTAACGACGTGCCACGTGTCAGTCTATGGTTTTTTATTTTTATTTTTTGATTTTTTTAAATTTTTAATTTTTTTAAACTTTTTTAATTTTTTGAAAAAAAAATAAAAATGCCACGTGTCAGGTCCCTGTGTGTGCCACGTTGCATTGCAATGCCAGTGTTAGTGTCATTATCAGATGTCATTGTGTTGATTTTGATTTAGTCCCATATATATCTCAATGATTCAATTTAGTCCCTACTTATGTGTCTCTAATTCAATTTTGACATAATTTTTTTTTAATAATTAAAATCCATTTTTAAAAAAATTAAAAGTAATTAAGTATAAAATTCTTACAAAAATTAAGTATTTGATATTTATATTAAAATTTAGTGGTAAAAGTCATTTTTAATAAAAAAAATTAGTATAATATTAATACAAATAGAAATTTTGGTTTAAAATTAGTAAGAGACAATATTGTGCTATTTTGAAAAAACAAATTAACAAAACATGAGTACCTCATAAAAAAGTAATTAATAAAGTAATATGTTAAAATGTCGTTTTTAATAAAAAATATTAGTATAACATTTATACAAATAATAAATTTGGTCTGAAATTGAGAGAAATAATATAAATATTAATACTTAATTTTGTAAAAATATTTATACTTAATTAGTTTTAATTTTATTAAAAATGGATAACAAAAATATTTTAATTATTAAAAAAAATTGGGACAAAATTGAATCAGATACACATAAGTAGGTACTAAATTGAAACAAAAATACATATATGAGGACTAAATCGAAATCAACACAGTGACATCTGATAATGACACTGACAGGTGGCATTGAATTGCCACGTGGCACTGACAATGTCACGTGTCACACACAGGAACCTGACATGTGGCATTTTTTTTTAAAGATTAAAAAAATATTTAAAAATTAAAAAAAATTAAAAAAACCACATACTAACACGTGACACGTTAACAACGTTAGTGAATTCCATGGACCTAATTGAAGCACTTTTTCAAAAGTTAGGATGCAATTAATACTTTTTTAAAAGCGGGTACCAAATTAACACACCTCTACCAAAGTAGGTACCATATGAGTAATGAAACCTTTCAAAAATTATTAAATATCTTCCATACTTACACCGAAATTCAATTAATTTAGATACATTCCAATTATTTCAAATATATCTATTTGTTATCCAAAAGACATAAAACCGTTTTAGATTATTTTGTAATATTTCCTTTCTCTGTTTATGAACAAGTTAACAGGCAGCAGGAGCATGTTGGTACTTGCTGGGGATTCAAAGGGCAGCACAGTGTCTGAAAGTGCAGTGTGGAAAAACAAGTGGTTGTAGCACAAACATTTTGTCATGTCAAAGCCCTGTATACTATGGAAGCAAGAGTTTGTTAGTTAGGGATAGAGCAAGGTTGGCTTGGGCAGAGAACAGGGACGTGTGGCACACATGCTTGAAGGGCCCTGACAGTTACAACTATGGAGCTTATAGATGGACCGTTCAGCTCGTCACTAATGATAATCGTTTGGAGAAGATACTTTTCCCTATCTTCTGGGGCCTAATGACTCTTAGGTACCTTTCTTTTCTCATTCATCATTTTCTCTTTGCTTAAACTCTTGCATTTTCTTGTCACCATCTTTTCACTTGTCCTCTTCGTCTTAACCATTTCTGCCTCATTTCTCCCTCTAGTGACCACTCTTCTTATTTTCATCACCTTCCCACTAAAATTATGCAATCAACTTTTGATTTAGTACACTAAAAACACACACTATCACATGGTTTCATTCACATTTTACTTTTCAAGTCTTGTTAATTTGTATATTATTTTTAATATTTTCGCACGTTTTCTATTATTTTTTTATGCATTATGCTTATTTGTTAAATTTTCAACAAAGTGGTGATTGGTCATGAAGATAAATTGTAAAAAATAAAATAAAACAAAGTCAAAAAGACATTTTTAAAACAAATAATGATAAAACGACATTTTTTTTCTTAATTGGTTAGGGTTACAAATTACTATTTCACTGAAAATCTAATTAGTAAATATGAAAAAAAGAAAAACAAAACATGGTGATACAAATTGCTTTGATTAAAATTTCGAAATAGTAAGTGATAAAATATATAATTAAATCTTGCACAGCCATGCATTTTCAGAAATATTTGCTCAATTATCGTTAATTTTTTTTTCTGTGATAGTTATTGTTGCTTCATGCTTACTCCAAAAATTTGAACCCTATATTTTCTTGATGTGATAAGCACCTTTGGAAACCTAGAAAGTACAACAGAATGGCTAGAAGTAGTTTTCAACATCATTGTGCTGACCAGTGGCCTTCTTCTTGTAACTATGTTGATCGGAAACATCAAGGTAAAGAACATCATTAATAGTTGGTAATCACATTTATATAAATGAGTATTGATTTGGTATGAAAAATGTTTGGATATTGTATTATGGAGCAGGTATTTTTGCATGCAACAACGTCAAAGAAGCAAGCAATGCAATTGAAGATGAGGAACATTGAATGGTGGATGAGGAAACGAAGGTTGCCACAAGGGTTTCGACAACGTGTGCGTAACTATGAGAGACAACGTTGGGCTGCCATGAGAGGGGTTGATGAATGCGAGATGACCAGAAATCTTCCTGAAGGCTTAAGAAGAGACATCAAGTACCATCTTTGTCTAGACTTGGTTAGACAGGTAAACATATTCTCTTCATAACTATTAAATTTAAGGATCACGTTAAAAAATATTATATCTTAAGTATGTTATAAATTCAGGTAATTTCACTAAGATTTTTTAATCAAATTATTTAACTTTTGAAAATTCAAATGTTTGCGTGGCCTGTTGGATAGATATAAGAAAAACAATCATTTTTTTATCCGCAAATATTAGTTTGCGAGGAGAGTTATACTCATAACATTTATCTCTTTTTCTTCCTACTTTATACTAAGTCATGTTATCATAAGAAAAAAAATAAAAAAAACTCATTGAGATTTTTATTTAAAGTAATGTTAAATCATGATAATTAGTATTATCTCTCCAACAAATTTTACCCATCAATTTTCACATTAGAATATAATATTTTAATAATTAAATTAATATTTAAGTAATAAAAATAAATAAAAGATTATAAAAACTAAAGTTTTTGTAAAACTTAATAATTATGAGACAAAAAATTCTGAAAATATAGTAGGTTGCTTAAAAATAACTTGTCATAGTAAACTCATCTAAAAGATTATAGAACTGTTTGTATTTTTTTTTCGCAAGACACGCTGCATTAAATTAAATGCTACAAAATTTAATACCGAATGGTCCAAACGTAAGAGTTGATAGATTGCAATCAATTATCTCTGTCATTTTAGTTTTTATATTTTAGAACCCGTGAGCCAACTCGGCTCACCACGGGTTCGGGTCGAATTTGGTTGAATTTTTTTTTATAAATTTCAATATGGATTTATTTTTGACCCAGCTTATTTAGAACCCGGTTTATCTGGGTTGAACCCGTGGTGAGTGGGGTTGGCTCACCAACCCGCAAATAAAAAGGTTAAGTGTTTTTTACTAAGTTGGACTTTACATTTTGGTCATGTTAGGTTGTTTTTTTATCTAACACAAAAATAATTTGTATTTTCTTATTTTGGTTTGTATTTGAATTGTATTAAAGTTTATTTAAATTTTAATTAGAATTACAATTTAGTTTTGACTGAAAAAAATAAAAAAATAATTTTTTTTTAATTAAGTGAACCTGTTGTTTTTTTTTTTTAATCAGCAACAAAAATTAAATAAATATAATAGGACATTTGGGATGTCCTAACCCTTTTACAAGTTACAAAAACATTACAGATTGGTTACTATTATGTTGTAACTCCATAATAGTCCCGACACTAAAACAATAATTAAGTGAACCTGTGGATCAGCTCGTGGTAGGTCAGGCCGGGTTCGAATTTTTTTAGCTCGTTAAAAAGTGAGCCGGATTGGGTTGACTCATTAAATCATCAACCTGTGGTGGGTCAAGTCGGGTCGGACCGGATTACTCGTTTTGACAGCTCTAATAATTATCTTTTATGTTTATATATTTTGATTAATTAAGCCTTATATTAAATTTAAAGTTCAATGAGATCAAAATAAACAATATGTAAATATAAAGATTTGATAAAATTAAAACTTTTCTAAAATATAAAACTCTGAAAAAATAAATAGCGATTTAGTTTTACTTTTAATCTCTCATTTTAAAAAGTCAATTATGTTGATTTTCCCTATATGTGTCTTTGTATTTTATTCAGGTGCCTCTGTTTCAACACATGGACGAGCTGGTTCTTGAGAACATCTGTGACCGTGTGAAGTCTCTGATATTCACAAAGGGAGAAACAGTACGTTATTCAATTACCTCATTTTGCATAGTGCATTGTGCATGCTAACAACACCAAGTATATGATGAACGTATTTTTTCAATACACATCCGCCAAAATTTATTAAAGATTATAAAATTTTATGAATCTTTCTTATTTAACAACTTTCACTCTTAGCCTTATAATTTTTGTTGAAAACTTTAATAATCAATATATTGCCAGTTACCATCACTTGAAGATTTATACATCATTTCCAGATGAGGTTTGCCTTCATTCAAACTACTAATTAATTGATGAGATAATTGAGTAAAGGAAGTTATTTATTTTTTGAATTTGAATATTGTGTTTCGATAAGGTGTTTTATAATTATAAGAAATTAAAATGTATGATATTTAAATTATTTACATTTAAATTTTCTTTCTTTTATAATCATTTCATCTAGATAGAGTAATTAAAATTTTTTAATTTTATTTTTTAAATAAAATAATTGAATTTTTTAAAGATAAAATTCTGTTAAAAAAATAAAAATAAAAATTATATAAAAAAAATATTAGCCAAATTAAAGAATCAAGTAATATTTAACAATTTATTTTTTTTTAATTTATATTTTTTTAATGGATTTCAAATTTCATTTTTTTAATTATATGAAATATCTTGTAAAATTTCCTAAATCATAAGTTTTTCTTTTAAATTTCTAATCTAAACAACTCATTTTATTCCAGAAGAATTTTAAATTCAACAAAATAAATGATTTTTTTTTAAATTACTCTATTCAAACATACTAAAATGAGTTATTTGGATTAGAAAAAAAAATTATGAATATTTAGATAGTATTCCAAATAACTAAAAAACTAAAATTTGAAATTTACTTCAAAAATTTAGAAAATTATAAATTCACAACTAATCATTTTCTCTTAATATATTCATAAGCATTTAAAGTATACAATTTTTAAAATTTGATTAATTTATTTTCTGTATTGTTTAAATTTAAAATTTATTACTTTTAAAATAGAATTTTATATTAAAAGTGAAATTACATTTTTTTATCTAAACAAAATTAAAATATAGAATATTATACATACCCCATTTAAACAAAACATTTGGAAAACAATTCAAATATCACGTTGTTGTGAAAGATAAATATGGAATCATAGTCTTAAACCTAACAGTTATAAACCATGATTGTTCTGTTGTGAAAAACATAAGTTTGGCATGGAAATAAGCATGAGTATGTATACGATGCAGATAGCAAGAGAAGGAGACCCAGTTCAGAGAATGCTGTTTGTGGTGAGGGGTCACCTTCAAAGCAGCCAAGTCCTAAGAGATGGTGTGCAGAGTTGCTGCATGTTAGGGCCAGGAAACTTCAGTGGTGATGAGCTTCTTTCATGGTGTTTGAGGAGACCCTTCATAGAGCGTCTTCCACCATCTTCATCCACACTCATAACCTTGGAGACCACAGAGGCTTTTGGCCTCGAAGCCGAGGACGTGAAGTACGTGACGCAACATTTCAGGTACACATTTGTGAAGGAAAAGGTGAAGAGAAGTGCGAGGTATTACTCACCAGGCTGGAGAACTTGGGCTGCGGTCGCCATTCAATTGGCTTGGAGAAGGTACAAGCATAGGTTGACTTTGACCTCTCTGTCCTTCATAAGACCTAGGAGACCCTTGTCAAGGTCCTCTTCCATGGGAGAAGATAGACTTCGCCTCTACACTGCCTTGTTAACCTCACCAAAGCCTAATCAGGATGATTTTGACTTTTGACAACGCTATGTGTGTGGCTGTGATTTCATTAATATTTGCTTACACTTTTATAATAATAAGATGAAATTAAATTATAATATATCTTTAGATATAACCTCTTTTTGGACTTTATAAGATTAAATTAATTTTAAAATTTATTTCTTAAAATGACAGTAATGTTTATTTTCATGACATGCATTATAACTTACTTTGTGATTTTTTTATAAGTTTGATAGATCTATTATTCAAAGGAAAAATGATAAACGTATATTTCTATAAGGAGTATACTCATTCTGCACTTTCACGTATTGATTTAGCGAGTGTAATATTTTGGTTACATTAGTTAATTGTCGTTTAACTTCATATCTCTTAATATATGAATCAATATATCAATGATAACACATCCAAACATTATATAACCTTTAAGGGTCTTATTATATAACCTTTAAAGGCCTTATTAAATAACCATAATGTCATTAAGATAACAAAAATATCGCGAGTTAGAAAGTGTATATTTCTAACAAGTACCCACAAATATAACGGGTAACAGATAATTTAATACCTATTTCTAAATGTATTCAGCGATATCCATTATTCACAAAAAGTTTAAATTTACATTTTATTAGGTTAAATTTAATTAAAACTAAATTTAATTTATATTTTATCAGATTAAATTTAATTAAGAATAAAATTTAATTTATATTTTATTGTATTAAATTTAATTAAAAATAAAATTTAAGTTATAGTTAATTTAATTTAAATTATATTTTATGCTTTTTTGTAATTTTATTTAGATTTCATTTTAAAAATCTATAAATTATTATTTTTTCAATACCCATGAGTATTCATGGATACCGGCAGGTTTTAAAAAATCACAGGTAATTTTTAAACGGATATCTCACGGGTAACTATGCAAGTAATAGATTGAATTTTGTATTGCGTGTTGCATAGGCATTATTCGTGTCCAACCCGATCCGTTGTCATCCCTAAAATATAAACCTCATCACTCTAGAAAGAAAGAAAAAAAATACCATTTCAAGACCTCGGTAGGCTTGGGCAAGTAAGAGCCAACCAAAATCAAGCTAACAAAGAATCAGTAACTGACTACAAGGATTGAAAGAATTGTTCACTAACAAACAAACCTCTTGATGATTGCATATTTATGCCCTCATTTAACCTTTAATCTTGGATTTTTAATTAAAATTTTGTGGTTAAAAGATTAATTTAATTAGGGTTTGTGATAATTAGACTTGCTGAGCTTGTGAATAAAAATGCATTAAAAATTTCTTTTTAGTAGCACAAAATATGTTTGGATATGCTAATATTTGTTGATGCAACTGAAGTTAAATTTTCATTTAAGGTGTGAAAATAATTTTTTCAAAACTACAAAATAAGGCTAAAATGAGTAAATTCTAGAAAAGAATACAAGGATTTAAATAGACCCCTAGTTTTTGTTTTAAACACAAAACCTATTCCTACACCCCTAATTTATTTATTTTCATACCTCCTACACTCACAAAATATGGACACCTGCATGAGAATGAGGAAAAAGACTAACTAGGTATGGATGTCACTCCAAGTACTAAATTGGAAAATTAGACAAAATTTAGTTGTTGGTTACTTTTCAAATACTTTTAAATAATTAATTTAACTATATTAGAAAAGTTTAGTAGAGATACTAGCAAATATAATTAAGCTGATCAAACTTGTTGGAATATTTTAAAGATGTTTGGGAGATATTACATCAATTGATAAAAGATTTTAGCAATACAAAAGTCTAATGTAAATTCTATATAAAGAGACCCAAGGGAAGTAGAAAGGAGAGTCTCGACAACTCTGATTTTGTGCAACTACCATCCACCGCTTCTCTCATTACCTTTTTGCTTTCTTTTTCACAATTTTTTTCATTCATGATGTATATTACCCCAACCATAGAGTTCTAAGCTCTTAAAGTCGATTTTGCAATAATTTCATAATGGATTTTGAGATTAGAATGCAATAATTGGTTTGTTCTTTTGATTATTGTTGTGGTTTAATTTTTTTTCTATATCTTTTATCTCTAAATCAAGAAAAAGTAATGATGGTGTTCAGCCATATGCATGACAATCATATGAGCCTAAAGATTTTTAATTTTAATTAAGAACTTAATTTCATTTAAGTTAGAAAATTTCATATGATTGAATGAGTTTTTACCAATAAATGAGAAGTTACTTTGATATTTGAAAAACTTTTAACTAGAATTAATCAAGAAGTTACTTTGATTGATTAACTTTTACTTGACAAAAGAGGAAAAATAATATACATAATTAGGTATAGTAATATTTAATTACTTTAGTTAAATTTGCTATGAATAATTGATGAGTCATTATTTTTCTCCATTTTCTTACCTTTTTGTACCGGTCTTAATTGTTGATTCATACTTAATTGTCTATTGTTAATGAATTTTCATTATTAGGTCAGTAGTTTGGATTTTAATTAATTTGAATTTACTTTGTCTAAATTTTGTTTATTTATTATTTTTAGGTTTTTTTGTGAAGCAAGTTTTGGGCCACATCATTTGTGCCATGTGAGCCACTTTTTTCCACATTAGCACAACTAGGACCTTTTTCCACATTAGCTTAGTTTGAATTTTTGTGGCCAGATTTGGGCATACATAGGTTAGACTGGGGTTTTTGTTGAAGGTCTGATGTGGCCACGTGAGGAAGAGGCTGCACACTTTAGTTTTTCGTTTTGGGATAACATCCACTCAGGTTTTTTTTTTTTTTTTGTTCTTCCCTTTCAATAGCCACCACCCAACTAGGTTTTTGTTTTTCTCTGCAAAGTTCAAGTTTGGAGCTCTCTTTGTTCTTTGGTTCATAATTTTCTTCTCTTCTTTTCATTTTAAAGAAGATTTTCGTTTTGTATTGTGTTATAACTCCATATCCATGGACAATTAAACTCTGTGTACTGATTCCTTGAAGAGAATGTAATGAAGCCTTGAGGTTCTTGTTAAATAATGTATATTTTGTGTTTCTATTTCTCTTCATCTTTGAATTTGTGCTTAATTAATGAATGAACACGAAATTGATGTATGCTTAATCTCAACTTGGTGTTTTTACATTTAAAAGAGCCCTTGTGCATGCTTAATGTGTGTGGGTTGTTTAACAATTGCTTAATTTGTGGGTGTGAGGTTTAATGATGTGTGCATTGCTTAATTGCATAATGAAATTGTGTTAATATTTGCTTAGTCAGTTAATTTCGAGTAGCATGAAAGTTAACCTAAATAGAGCAATCAAATTTGTAACTTGTGATAGGTGGATTTGCATTCAAATCAGAGAGCTAACTTGTTAAATTACTACTTCATTCACTGTTAAATTGCACTTTTGATCAATAGGAGACGACTTTGGAAGAACTCATCACACTACATTTTAAAATGTTTATTTTGTTGACCACGACAATGATCAATAATCTAAAAGGTTCTTGCTTTTAATCAAGAAGTTAATTTGGTTAAAAGAAAGGGTGTCGTTGAATCAATTAAGAAGTCACATTGATTGATTTAAAAAAATCTAGGTTAAAATACTTTTTTGGTCCCAATTTTCATTCAATTTTGTCATTTTAGTCCTAATATTGTTTTTCTGTTTAAATAGATCCCAGTTTTTGTCAATTTTATTCAATTTGGTCATTGTTTGCTAAAGTTGTTTAAATAAGTAATGGTAATGAACATGATTGTCACGTGTCACTTTGTAGTTTTTTTAATTTTTAATTTTTTTATTTAAAATTGAACAATTTTGTCCCTCCTAAAATTGATACCAAATTTAATTTTTATAAAAAACTTATACTGATATTTTTATTAAAATCACATCTTTTTTAAATATTTTTTGTTTAAGCTTACTATTATTTTATAATTAGAACAAAAATTGTAAGGATGACAACTAACACCATATATCTAAAATTTTAAAATTGGTCCTCATCTTTACAATTTTCATTCTAATTTTAAACTAATTGTAACCTTAAACCAAAATATTTAAAAGAAATGTGAACAATTAAATTTGGTCACAGTTTAAAGAGGGACAAAATTGTTTCGTTTTAAAAAAAATTAGGACAAATTGAACAAAAAATAACGAATATAGGGACCAAATTGAATATAAAACATTAACTTTGACACGTGGTACACTACTGGATTGACATATGGACATTTTTTGAAAAATTAAAAAAATTCAAAAATTCAAAAAATTAAAAAATTAAAAAAATTAAAAAATTAAAAGAAAGACAAAGTGACATGTGACAGTCATGTTCATTACCATTAACTATTTAAACAACGTTAGTAAAAAAAGACCAAATTGAACAAAATTGACGAAAATTGTGACCTATTTGAACAAAAAAAAATATTAGTACTAAAATGACAAAACTGAACAAAAATTGGGACCAGAAAAGTATTTTGACCAAAAATCTAAAACAATAATCAATTGAACAATAATATTTAGAAAACTGATGATGAATTTATTTTGAAAAAACAGTGGAATTAACTTGTTTTACAATCTTTTTATTTAATTTCTATTTAATTTAATTTGTTACCAAGAGAATATTTTAATGCATAATCAATGCATACAACAGTTTGCTATTTATACCTTTTTTACCTATGGGTCCTACCTGGAATGGGTTTTGGGCACAAGAAACCTCTTTTAACTGTTTCTAGATCCAGCGACAATGGGTGAAATTACAAGAAGAACCCTTAATAGTTGCTGGTAGGCAGCTTATGAGTCAATATGGACGGATACCATATACTTTATGGGGGATCCTAAGTGTACGGTATTCGATTAGCAGACATGTGTGATTTGAGGGTTGGATATTTTTGGACCGCCTAGTTAGTTGAGTGTTTATGACTATTTGCCGCATACTAAGGGATTCTTTAGTATGGAGTAAGCGGCTTCATGGTTGTTGGTGGCTGCTTTCTCTATACTAAGGGGCTCCTTAGTATAGAGTAAGAGACTTAGTGGTTTCGGTGATGACTGCTTACTGTATGCTAAGGTGTACCTTGTAAGACACGGGAAAATTAAGCAAATAAATATTTATTTAATAAATGTGAGGGAAGGAATCTATAAAGTAATTAATTCAGAGAATTATGACAAAGGAGCAATGGTAGCTTAAGTGGTTAGACACGCTTGGTGCATTTGAGGGGGGACTTGCATTTAAATCTTATGTATGCCATTAATGTTATGTTTTAATTATTTTATTTATTCAAATATTATGTGTGCATGATATGTCAAGAAACATCTATAGGCTGATGGTTGTGCATATGCTTGATAATTGGGTGGATGCAGTTCGGACCTTGGCTAGCGTAAGATAAATCTTTTTATACTTGGATTATTTTTTACTACATTAGTAAGTGATCAAGAAACCCTAGCCGTCTCCAAAGAAGCTATAGAGGTAAGGATCATGGCAATTGATGAGTTGAAACCACAAGTTAATTGCACTTGAATGACATTTAAATCATTGTTTTGGTTTTTGGACATTAATGTAGTAACTACTAAGGTGGTGTATGAGAGGAGGTATTTTCGTGTGGCTACCTAACAGGGCTTTCCAGAACACCAAAACTGATCCAAAGGGAAGTGTTTGAGGGGAGAAGTTGCACTCAAGTATAGGAGAAAATACCTAAGGCAATTTTGGGCCAAGAAGGGATGTTAGGAGCACAAATAGAGCTGGAAATCCAGATTAGGGGAGTTGTCATTTCCTGTTTTAATGATATTATATGCAATTGCGTTATATATTGATGCATGAAAGTCTTCTCCTGAACTAATTTCTTGTATCGTTTAACTTCTTGATGTTTGTTGTATGTGGTTATAGAGAGAGTATGTATGTTTGTGATTTCCATTATATTGAGTTTTCTTTGTGACCCATCACTACTATGATTATAATGATTATTCTTTTTGGTTTGACGTGATGTTTAGAATTTTCTTCTATATACAACACACTTATGATTATTATTTACCATTATTATTATATTTCTATTATTATTATTATTATTATTTTATTATTATTATTATTATTATTTTACTATTCTTTTATTATTATTTTTATTATTATCATTGTTTTATTCTAATGATGATTTTATTATCATTATTATTGTTTTATTATTATTGATTTATTTTATTATTATTATTATTTTATCTTAGTAGTATTGTTATTTTATTATTATTTTATTATTTTTTTATTAATATTTTCATGTTCATTTTTTTTTATTTTTTATAGTTTATTATTATTATTATTATTATTTATATTATTATTATTATTATTATTTTGATTATTATTATTATTCTTATTTTTATTATTAATTTTATTTTATTTTATTTTACTATTATTTTACTATTATCATTATTATCAATGTTTTGTTTTATTGATGATTTTATTATTATTATTATTGTTGTTTTATTATTATTACTTTATTTTATCATTATTATTATTATTTTTATTATTATTTTATTTTATTAATATTACTGTTTTATTATTATTATTTCATTTTATTTTATTATTATTTTCATTATTTTTGTTATTATTATTTTTAAAATTATTAGTATTATTGTTTATATTATTATTATTATTTTAATTATTAGTTTTATTTTTATTATTTTTATTTTTATTATTATTACTATTATTATTAATATTTTATTTTATTTTACTATTATTTTATTATTATTGTTATTATTATCATTGTTTTATTTTATTTATGTTTTTATTATCATCATTACTTATTATTATTATTATTATTATTATTATTATTATAATTATAATTATTTTATTATAATTATTTTATCTTTATTTTATCTTATTAGTGTTTTTGTTTTATTATTGTTTCATTTTATTTTATTATTATTTTCATTATTATTATTATTATTTTTATTGTTTCGTTTTATTAGTATTATTATTATCATTATTATTATTGTTGTTGTTGCTGTTTTATTATTATTTTATTGCCCGTGCGATATTTTGGGGCAATGATTATGTGTTCTTCCTAGTTTGTATATGTTTGATTGTCCAGGATTGTGTGTTGGGTATAACACTTTATTTTGATGGTTTTATATGGATTTATTGTGATTCTCCAGGATGTATAAAAGCAAGAATATGGTTGTGTTTGATGTATGACCATGTGATATTGTGTAGTTGAGTTCAACTTAATGATATGAAAGTGTATTTACTTGTTATGGATGCATGTTTTGCATGAACTGAGTGTCTTGTGTAAATAGGTTCATTGGAACCTATTCTAGAGTGCCAAATACCAATAAATTACCAATTATCGGTGTGGCGTCTAGCGGAACAATGTAAACTGCTAGGTGTAAGATCCGGAAAAAATTAAATAGTTAATTAAATAATTATTTAATAAATGCGGGTAAAGAGAACCTTTAAGGTAATAAATAATTATGATGTGGACAATTACAAACTGGTTTGCCAGTGTTCCCGTTTCCTTGGTTGTTCAGTGATGCCGAAACGTTTGGGGTTAAATTGTATGATTGATATGATGTGTGACTATCTGTAATTGCTTCATGGGTGGAAGTTGTTATGAATTGCACTTGGAATTGAGCCTTAGGGTTCAGTTTGGATTTTGGGATGAATGTCATAGGTGACGATTGTGAGTGGAGTATCGTTGTTTGAAATGGGTGATAATAGGATTGTAATTTGAACCTTGGATGTGGTGGGTCTGCGAAATAAGCCAGTTGGAGGGAGAACCTCGAAGCAGTGGGGTTAGCGAGTCACACGGGATGCAAAAGTGACATGGGCATAACCAAATTTTGCACGTACCGCTTGGCGGCATTGAGGCTGCCGCCAGGCGACCCAACAGCGTAGCAGAAAGCTTGATGGGTTAGTGTAATAGTCATAGGTCGTTTATTTGGGTGATCATTAATTGTGTTTCTTTTTGGGGATATATTAGAATTTTATGGTCTTTGTATTTTTATATAGTAGTTGTGAGATTATGGGTGAGATGAAAGAATTGGGAAGTCCCTATAGTTGGTTGTTATCGTAGCAAAATTGTTATTCACGTATAGGTGCAATGCTGTCCCAATTGTGGTGGAATGAGTGAATTGGGCATTAGACCATAAGTGTATTGGATCAAGAATTATTCGAGGTCTTGGGTAGATTTAAAAGGGATAAGAGACAAAGAGTAGGTGCGCATGACAAAATGGACTTGGCGCAACTAGGGTTGGAGCTGTAATTGGAATGCGGTCTGGCAAACTATATACATTGTGGGAGGGGTAAATGGAGAGTACCAAATTGGGTCATTTTGGTTTGTTCCTTTAAAGCATGATAATTTTCAATTGGGACATGATTTAATGGTACTTGTTGCATGTTAGTTATGATGTTATGTCTTAAATACTATGATTGATGCGTGAAGGTTGAATTACATGTTTGAGGTCTCTTAAGACCTGTTTAAAATGCCAAAAAGCAGTAGCACAGCGCTACTGGTATAGCGCCTGGCGGTGCGGGGAAAACCGCCAGGCGATAGAGTTCTAAATTAGTGGCAGTAGCCACTGTTCGCAGGAGGCACCTAGCGGCGGGGTTGTGTCTGCTAGGCAGTAACGGAGTTGGGTGGCTCCTGTTTGGTCTTAGGCGCCTGGCGGTAGGGTGTTGGCTATCGGGCGGTTTAAGGCCAATTCTGTAAGACCCGTAGAATTTAATTAATTAATTAAATAATTAATTAATAAATACGGGAGGAGAAATAATTATGACATTAAATTATGGTTGGTATGATGTGGAAAACTGCTAGCTCATGTGGTTGAGAGCACTTTGATTGTGCGAGAGGACCTGGGTTCGAGTCCTATGTATGCTACCTTTTGATGTTATTGTTTTGTTATTTAAATCTATGAAAACATGTTCTTGTATATTATGATAATTGAATTGTGATTTCTAGCAAGAACTATGAATTGGTTAAATGGTTTGATATAGATTTGGTGATTGCATGGTTATGGGTTCAAGCCTTGGAGAGCTTACATTAATTTTATATTTTTTTGGCATTTTGGATTTGACTTGAATATGGAAAGGTGGAAAGGAAACCTAAGGGAGTGGGCAGCCAAAGGGGGCTGGAAAGGCAGCCGTAAGGGGGGAGTTGAATGGCACAATATGTCTTATTCAATGCCATTTTCGTTTTGGGTAATTAAACACTTAGTTTAGGCACACTTTAAAAAGGAAAACTAGGTTAAGGGCTAAGGTTTGAAAAGTTGGGAACCATACCAGAAAGAGCACGAAAATCTGAGTGTTGTGAGACTTGAGGGAAGGGTTGTGTCGCTGAATAGTGAGGAAGCAAGGAAGGTGGGTGATCACAGGGGGAACCTTACAATTGTCAAGCTTAAGCGAAGGAGAACCAGGTTAGGGGAGCTGGACTCCGTTTGCCTTGTTAATCTTATTAAATCCCATGAATTGTATGATGATATGAATGTATGATTTTTTGTTCTGATTGTGAAATTCGTATACCTGTACCGCCAGGCGGTGGAACCCTGTACCGCCAGGCGACACAAATGAATGAGGGAATTCTGGGTTATTTTTATGAGCTGCCTGGCGGTAATAAATTTCCGCCAGGCGACGCGAGTCTGTTGACTCGATTTTCTGGTTCTATGCTTTTTGGAAGATTTCTGATCGGTGAGAAAGATGGGAAAAGGTAGTTATAAGATGATAGGAGTGGTATTTGTTGATTTTCGGTTTGAATAATCTGTATAAGTAATGAAACAATGCAGCTAGGTACCAAGATGGAAAAATTGGGAAATCTGGTAATATAAAGTACAATTGTGTGAAGATTCTGAAAGGAAAACCTATGGAATAGGTAAAGTCATTTAAGGGACGTTCGGATTGTGAAATTGCAAGAAGTGGACGAGATTTTGGAATCTGGTTGGTGTAGTGCAGGAATCTGGGAAGTTCCAGAACTGATGCACCGCCTGGCGGCCAGCTTCGCGCCGCCAGGCGACGTTGGTGACAATGTAGAGGGAGTGCTTTTCGTGATTGAGCGGGTGTTGAGGGTCAGTGGGAGCTTGGTGTAAAAATGAGTGCATTTGGTTGAAGTTCGGAGTCATAGGGATGGGAGTTGATGGAATGAAATAACATAGATGGTGGATAGGGTATGCGAGGATGAGTATATTAGAGTAATGAGGGATAATTGTAATTGAGGTTTTGGTATGAGTCATAGAATTGTGTGGGTGCAATCCATCAAGAAAACAGTAATGAGACTTACCTTTCAATCGGTCTAACATCTGGTCCATGAATGGTAAAGGAAAGTGGTCCTTCCTGGTTGCCTGGTTTAGTCTTCTATAATCAATACAGACCCTCCAGCTATTCTGAATACGAGTAGGAATCAACTCGTTC
>Ga0214545_1006704_pt1 | contig 19847 bp, 5 predicted proteins | sample CNSS4metaG_FD_160064 | JGI IMG/M metagenome (GOLD analysis project Ga0214545, IMG submission 160064) | Root nodule microbial communities from cowpea collected in UCLA plant growth center, Los Angeles, California, USA - CNSS4 | ecosystem: Host-associated > Plants > Roots > Nodule | place: USA...
CTCGCAGACATGTTGACCAAGTCATTAAGAGGACCTCGAATTGAGTTTATTTGTTCCAAGCTGGGTACATACAATTTGTATGCTCCAGCTTGAGGGGGAGTGTAGGAGTAATTAATATATCTAGGCAATCATGATGTGTAGGCTAGGAGGTTGAGTGTTGGATAACCTCTAACCTAGCACCTAGCTGCAGCCTTTAGTTTTTCACCTTTTTTGTATCTCCTTCATCATATATATAAATATCAGGAATAGTAGAGGGAATTCTAATCAAGCCCTCAAACATATTTTGTCTGTTTTAATCTCAACTCCATTTAAATGTGATGTATGTCAACTTGCAAAACACCATCAGGCCACATATCCTCCTAGTAATACAAAGAGTGTCCATCCTTTTGATTTAATTCATTATGACATTTAGGGGCCAACATCAAACTATAGTATTTATGGGGCTAAGTGGTTTGTCACGTTTATTGATGTATATTTGTTGGCTGGGCATCTAATAAAAAGGGATATTGTTGCTATCATCCTCCGAGTCGAAAGTCTTTTACCTCCATGGATGTTACTTTTGATGAAACAAAATCCTTTTAACAACGTCCTTAACTTAAGGGAAGAGTTCTTTTGAAGCTGAGTCTTCTGAGTCTTAAGTTATTTTTAACCCTTTTATACAAGAACCATCTCGTAGTACTCTTAGTACTCCTGACACATCTCGTATGGATATCTCTGAAGTTGCTTCTTACAAGGGCATATTTGTTCCCAAATCGGGGCCTACTCTAGAAATTACCCATGATTTTGAAGTTGTTGCTAGCAAAGGCAACTCTGTTCCCGAGTCTGGGTGAACTCACAGAAATTAGTCATCCAAAGAATTTCTTTTGTATGACATATCACAGAAGACAAAAGAAATCTAACCTGATCCACGAACAACACCAATCATCTGACCCGGGGGTAAGTGCTCCTGTTTCTAACACCCTTGAATGTTTGGAAAATTCCTTGAATATTAATTGTGAACCTATCCTTGATGACTTGCTCATTGTCTTGAGTAAAGGAACTCGGTCTTTGTACCAAGTATCCTATTTCTCATTTTGTGACTACTAAAAACCTATCTATGCAGCACCAAAGTTTCCTCTCTGTCATTGATGCAATTAGAGTCCCTACTTCAGTTGAAGAAGCATTAAAGGATGAGAGTTGGGTTCAAGTCATGAATGAAGAGATTAGTACCTTAGAAAAGAACCAAACATGAAAAATTGTTAACATGCCACTGAATAAAAAGGTAGTAGGACATTGATGGGTTTATAATGTGAGTATAAATTTGATGGTACATTAGAACGTTACAAAGCAAGGTTGGTAGCTAAAGGATTTACTCAGACTTATGGTGTTGATTATGAGGAGACATGTACTCCAGTGACAAAGATGAATATAGTTAGAACCATTCTCTCATTGTCTGCTTACTTTCATTAGGAATTACAACAATTTGATGTGAAAAATGCTTCCTTGCATGGACAATTAGAGGAAGAAGTCTATTTGGAAATTCCCCCAGTGTTTAGGCCTATTGAAGAAGGGAATAAAATATGTAGGTTGAAGAAAGTCTTTTATAGACTCAAGCAGTCACCCCATGCTTGGTTTGGTCAACTCACTCATGTTATGATCTCCATGGGGTATCGACAAAGTCAGGGTGACCATACCTTGTTCATCAAGCATTCCCCAAAAAGTTAACTTACACCACCCTTAGTCTATGTTGATGATGTAATTGTTGCAGGACATGATGAACATGAGAAACAAATCTTGAAAGAAAAACTTGTTGCTCAATTTGAACTGAAAGATCTAGGAAATTCAAGTTCTTCCTCGGGATAGAAGTAGCTTACTCGAAGAAAGGCATCTTTATCTCCCAAAGAAAGTATATTCTTTATCTTCTCAAAGAAACAAGTATGATTGATTGTAAGACCATTGAAGTTCCTATAGAAAAAAACCATAAAATTGAGAGTGATGAAGGTAGTTCTTCTGTGAATAAAGGCCAATATCAAAGGCTTGTTGGGAAGCTCATTTACTTAGTTCACACTAGACCGGATATAGCCTATGTTGTGAGTGTCGTCAGTCAATACATGCATAATCCAAAGGAGAGACATTTACAAGCTATAAACAAACTCCTTCAATATTTGAAGACAAGTCCAGGAAGGGGATTATTGTTCAAGAGAAATGAACAATTAAAAATGGAAGTGTATACTAATGCACATTATGCAAGGTCTGTCACAGATAGTAAATCTACCACAAGATATTGCATGTTCTTGGGTGGAAATTTTTTGACTTGGAGAAGTAAGAAACAAAATTTTGTTGCAAGGTCTAGTACAAAACATTATGCCTGAAAATTATTTTAAATGATCTTAAAGTGGTATGTGAAGAACTTATGATCCTTTATTGTGATAATACGTCAGCTATTAGTGGTCATATCACTATTTCCTATGTCCCATTTGGGCTTCAGCTAGAAAATTTGTTTACAAAAGGTCTTTCCATTGAACGATTTCATGATCTCACATGCAAGCTAGGAATGATAGATATCCATTCACCAGCGGGAGTGTTGTAAGTAAGATATTGAATGTATTACTAGAAGTTGGTAGAATATTAAATGTATCACTAGAAGCCAATAGAAGATTCTAGAGATCTCCTTATAATTGTTACTTTAGGGGTAGAGTTCTCTATGTATAGAGACTAATGTACTGTTTCAAATGAACCAATTGAATAACAATCTTCTTTCTTTTATATTAATTCTTTCTAGTCATTGGTTATGCTTTATGCATCTGCTATGATGAGCATAGCAGGAGTGAAAGGGGAATGTGAAAATACCTAAACTAAAATAATCATCGAGTTACTCTTTCATTTCCTTTCTATTCACACTCCTTTCTGGATCCAAAGCAAGCCTTAAGCAGCTGAACCTGTTTTACTTCAGAAATTTCATTCTCTTTCCTTTTAACTGTGTGAAATGGAAATCAAGCTAAATACAAGTCATGGGAGAGATCCTATTCTTCTAGGATCAAATGTATGTCTTTGTGACCTCTGTTTAAGTCCCACCTTCAATGTGAACCTTCATACATGTTAAATGCACTTGATTATAGTTGAATGCATTAGTTGGGAATTTATGTGGAAGTATGAAAAAGCAAAAATGGTATTTTCTAGTTGCACCTGAGATTTTCTGATGATGCATTGTTGAATCTTATTTTACTGTATTCTTATACTAGGTTACTTCAGTAGGATGCAGCAGTTTCTTCCTTGAGTTTCTTGTTATGTTGCTTACTATCATTACATTTTATGCCAGATATTTTCCAAGAAGCTGGCTTACCTCTCTGGCTGCGCCCATATGAAGTGTTATGTACTTCTTCTTACACTGCTCTAATTGAAACAATTCCAGATACGGTGATTCCATGGTTACATACTTCATATTTATTAAAATTCTACATTTTTTGTCTTTACTAATTATTAAATGTGTGATTTGTAGGCTTCTATACATTCTATAAAGAGTAGGTACCCTAACATCTCAAGTTTACGTGAATTTTTCATTGCCAAGTATCAAGATGATTCTCCAAGTTTTAAACTTGCCCAGGTAATGTATAGATTCAAAGATTCTCTGTATTATTGCGGACTGACCTTGTTCATCTTATAAGATGCAATACTTAATTGAGCTTGTGTTCCACTTTCTAAAATACTGTTTGACATTTAAATTTTTTTTTTTGAGTATACAGATAGAACATTCAAAAAGAAAATAACTGAATTGAAACATGTATATCATGGTTATTTATTTTCCCATTAGTTTAACTGGGGAGGATTTTTTATCCTTCTTTGTCACAAGATCCCAATCCACCTCATGATCCATGACTAATACATATGATAAATATTAAATTCCAAGTCAACCTAACAAACCTGGCCACCTAAGAAAATTCCAAAATACTAACTTTGCATAACTGCGTAGTTTAGCATATGTACGTCTATGTTAAAAAAGGATTCCACAGACAACCCAGCATAATCTACTCTGAAATTCCGTGTTGTTTTTATACTCTGAAATCCCCTATTTATGACACCTGACAAGCATCCCATTACAAAATCACGTTCATGTTTTTAACCAGTGGCGTTCCTTTTTTTCTTTTCTTCTCCTAGGTAATCCTGTCTTGGATGTTCTATAGTAAGTTTTCTTTCAGTACATTCAAACATTCACTTGAAAAATGCATTCCACCGTCATATGTTACTTCTGCTGCCCCCATCTCCCATTTTTTTCTCCGGCATAATTGTCTAGAGCGATTTCTTGCAGGTTTTTAATTTAAAGGGTTATCCTCCTACTCCCATTTATCATTTGAATGTTGTTCCTTTCATCATGTAATAAATCTGTTATATAGTGACAAACATCTTTATTTTATGTTAAAAATATAAAAGACAATATCATTTGATTCAATATTTGATGTTTTGTTTACATGTTTTTGTTTCAGAGGAACTTCGTAGAAAGTATGGCCGGATATTCCCTGGTTTGCTACCTTCTTCAGGTCTGAAACCTTTTACTATGCTCATGCATACATTTTCTAAAACTGGTGTATTACCGGCTTAAATTGCAAATCAAATCATACTATTTTACTTTTTGTTATTGAAGATTTTCTACCCACTTCTCATTTTTTGCTGTTTTTAATTTAATCCAGGTGAAGGATAGGCATAATGGGAACCTCTTAATGGATGAAGAAGGTCATATTATACATATTGATTTTGGTTTCATGCTTTCTAACTCACCTGGTGGTGTTAATTTTGAAAGTGCACCTTTCAAATTAACCCGAGAGCTTCTTGAGGTAAAACTGAAATTGTTTGCTGGTTAATCCACATCCATACTTGAGTGTCCATTTGGTCATTCCAGACACTTACTAGCTTTCCTCTATGCACCTAACAGAAATAATGTGATTGTGCTAGGTCATGGATTCTGATGCTGAGGGAATTCCAAGCGAGTTCTTTGATTATTTCAAGGTAAAACATATATGGTTTTTTTTTTCTTAAACTAGCTCTAAATTTGTCTTATTCTGTTTCCTGATGTAATCCAGGTTTTATGCATTCAAGGCTTCCTTACTTGCCGTAAGCATGCTGAGCGTGTTATTCTTCTTGTTGAGATGTTACAGGTAAATGTTAGCTCCATGTTGCCCAGTGTTGTCCAATATTACTGTGCCTGTTTTCATTGACCAATTCCAATTTCTCATAACAGGCTGTGTTGTGAGAAAATAAGGATCATATACCTATAGAATTACAAATATCAAGATCACATGTAAGGTCATGGCTAAAGCTACTTATCAAAGAACTTTAATTTGAAAAAAAATCCCAAATGCATCTTATAAGTGACATCTGGACACATCACCCATTGACTCTAATCCTGTCATTCATGAAATAACCAAATATATTTGAGGTAAATTGTAATTTGGTAAGAGAAAAACTAGAGTTTGAGATATCACTGCTAGATTTGTCAACGTTAGTGATGAAGTGACATACATATTCACCAAATCTTTAAGATGACCTATGATTAATCGCATTTGCAGCAAGATAAACACGTATGAATTGTATGCTGAAGCTAGAGGAAGAGTGTTAAAATTACACTAATAAGGATCATATCTATATAATTACAAATGTAAGGATCACATCTTTATAATTAGAAATATCAAGATAATATTTGTATTATTCTATGATCATATCTTTATTAGTAGACGTTACCAAATCTCCTCTATTATTATATTGATTTCTTTCTCTCTATATAAATAAACCTCATGTGCTGTCACATACACACACGGTTTCAACTCGATATTTCCCTATATATTTATGGATCAACATCTAATTTTGGTTGCTAGTCCAATTCCTATATCTTTTTGTTCCCTGTTTTCAAATGCCACCTCTATTAGGAAGGGAGGGGAGGGGGGAGGGGGCATATTGGAAAGTCTCGCATCAGTTACCTTAATTCTTGTGGTGCTTAAATATCGGTTGAACAACTTCACCTAAATCAATTGGTTTTGGGATGTGCTGAGAATAAAAAGATAATATAAAATTGGAGGGCTTAAGAGATCCCTCTTGTGATCTTCTATTTATAATGATAGAAACTGATACAATGGAAGATGAAAGATCAAAAGACTACCCTAGATTCCTAAGTACAATTCATAGAGTGCACTAGGCTCATAGGTATAGCTGGAAGTAGTTCCCAACTCACTGCTCCCTACTTTAGACTTAATAATTACTCTAACATACATAAATTTAACAATTATTCTAACAGGATGAACTTTGTCATATTACATTGAGATTCAAGCAATAAACAATTAATATCTTAGAGGTAGATGTAGAGCTTTGTGATAGAGGACGACAATCAAACATGCAATTCCCTGTAGATTGTGTATGTTCTAATTTTTCGGGAAGGAAATGGTGGAGCACTAAATATCCAGCATGAATATTAGCCCATGGAATAACCATACAGTTATCAGGCTGTGTATGCAATTTTGACGAGGTTCTGGTTTAATCTAGGAAAAAGATTTAAATAAAAATTTGCTGTATCCAGCATCACTGTTAGCCCATTCAATGTGTATGCAAGATTGACGAGGGCGGTTTAATCTAGAAAAAAGATTTACACTGTACTTTTCTTTTTTATAAAAGAAAAATTATTTTAAATTTAAGTACATGTTCAAAATTATAACATTAAGTAACTTTTTTCTTGAAGAAAAGGAAAAAGACTTGTAGAGCATAGTTGCTTTAGTATTTTTTTCTTGGAATTTAAAAATAGTGAATAGCTAAAAGTAGGTATTTCTAAAATGTGCGCCTATTAAAGTAGTTGTATCAGATAAACACCTTTTGTGATAACTTAAACAACGGGTCCTACATTTATTTGATCTAAGGTTAGAGGGATAGAGGTTTGAGGTTTCCATATGTCCTTGCCTTGGTAGCTTGATGTAGTCTTATCTTGTAATCTTAAATCATGATCTGAAGTTACACCTATTGTAGCTGATCTTTTTTTGTAGTCGTGGGAGTCAATTGTGTGTACATTTTTTATTGTTATTATGAACGTGGATGGGCATGCTTGATTTTCTCAGCTAATAGTTTTCTAATGTCGTTATCAGGACTCTGATTTCCCCTGCTTTAAAGGTGGTCCACGGACAATACAGAACCTACGAAAGCGTTTCCATCTCAATTTAACCGAAGAGGTTTTAATATTAATATTAGTTACTCTCTAGACTGGAATTCTTTTTTGCCTGTTCGCTATAACTTTTTCTTTCTCCTGGCAGCAATGTGTATCTTTGGTGCTTTCCCTCATTAGCAGCAGTCTGGATGCATGGCGGACTAGGCAATATGATTATTACCAGAGGGTTTTGAACGGGATTTTGTGAAATAGTTTGTCAATGATGATCGTTTGCTTGTTCCCTTTTGACTAAAGCTCGCACGGTGATTGTTCATCAAATAGTATTTGCTTTTATAAGTCATTGGAGGATGGTTGGTTCACTGTGATATGGCTTTTAGAGTTTTCTGAGAAGAATTAATAGATGGCAGAGTGCAGCCTCTATTCTCCTTGTGAGGGTGGGAGGAAGATTCTGACGCGAAAAAGTACTTTCCACAGTCTTAGGCTAAATTTACTTGAGCCAAGTCTTTTTGATTTTTTCATCCTTGTTTCTTGTGAATGAAGCTCTGCTGCCTGGAGAAATTGCACAAGCCCCTCAAAAATGCTGAGATGGTGCAAATTGTACAGTGATTATAGCGGGAATACGGACCAGATTTATATTGGATGTGGGTATGAGTTCTGTGTAAACTGTTTGATTGGTTCATCCAAGTCTTTCCGTTGAGCTGCTCAGCATATACCGACCTGTTATCATTTTGGATATCTGTTAACATGGGCAGACCATCAGTTGGCAAACTGCTGTTATTTTTTTCTGATCTCAGCTGATCAATGGCGTCTGTCTTCCCAGATTTTATTCTTCAATGCTTAAACTGGAAATTGTTCTCAAAATTCTTTGATGATATTTGATTGTATCATGTGTAATCGATCCTGTTTACTATCACGGTGAAATTTGTTCACCTTCATATCTATCGTAAAGTTTTGGTGGCATAGTGTATCTCGAGCTATTTTTTACTTTTCCTTAATCATAATAAACTATATTTACAGTGTTTGATTTCACAAGCCACGCCTTTTGGAATTATATTTTACGGCATTCATACGCTTGGCAAATCCAATCATGTATTTGCAAGTAAAGCTCCGTAACAGATTCAAGGACATTAAAAAATTTGTTTATCATCCATATATTTTGAGGTTGATGGCTCAATTCGATACTAAATGGTTTTGGAATATTTCATTGAGCAATTCAACAAAAATATCTACATGACCATAAAACAGAACAACTGCATAATAGAATTTGAATTATGATATTTAAGTAGCTAAAGAATGTACTGTAGGAACCATACCACCCTGGTGATAGAAATATCTAACCTTCAATATTGAGGATATGGAGAAGGTAGTCATCATTCTATAAATATTTATCAAGACCTAAAATGTAGTTAAGTAATTTTTTAAACCCTAATTTTAAAATTTAAAATATTACAACATCCTAAATCTTAAAATTCAAACTCAATAGAGTTTTTAAATTTCAAAATCCATAACTAGAGACTAAAACCATACCTTAAAAAATAATACTTTTTGGGTGAACGGAGTTCTATGCTCACTGGTTAAAGATAAATCACTTGCTTTTGTAAAGCTATGAATTTTTCTATTTCTCTTTCTTACTTGAAAATTAATCAATAATTAATTTAAAATAAACATTATTATTAATTAAAAAAAAATCAAACTTGCTTTAAACTTAAAAAAAAGGTTTGGCAGAACTCCAGCCTACCATACAACGATGTGCCAAAATATATGTCAGGCACTAGAGTTTGCAATTCTCATTAATACGATTCGACCAACAACGGATTACAGTTCCCATTGATATATGATTATCACATTCAATAACATTTCAGGCAAAGCTTGATTATAGAATTGCATTAAACAACTAATAGATCATCACACCCGACACCTCATTATTACTCGCCCTCAAACTTGGTTGAAGGAATCATATCTGTTTCTCAGACTGAAGCCATGAAATTGTATTTCACTAAACAGTATAAAATGGTGAAAAAGCTGCCCATGCACAGACTATTTTGGTTCAAATACTTTTCTGCTTATTCTGAAATGGCTAATAACAGTCCAAATTGTTGCCACAAACATCCAACAAAATACAACTAACTCCCAATATTCGCTTTTGTCAAAGAACTTTCAGAATGTTACTGTTTTTGTGCATCCTCTCGTGTAACAGCTCTAACATATATTTCGTAACAGCATCCTGAAACGTCATAAATAAGCAAACAACATTGAAAAGATGGAACAGGTAGAGAAATTAGAATGAATGTTTCAAGAGTAGTAACATACTACGAACTAGGCTATATTCAAGATACACATGGATAGGTAATGCAAAATATTTTTGTGCAGAATCGTCAACTAATGAGTGCTATCATGATATTATTATTCACACGTGTTCCTAGTTGTGAATAATGCCAAAACACAGTAAAAGGTGTCCATGAAAAGAAACAACTGAGAAATCAAGATTTCAACAAGCTAAACAAATTTTACCAAAATCTGAAACGTCTTAACAAATAGCAAATAATAGAATATTCTTTACACTGCTGAAAGTGATCATAATATAAATAGACCTTTAAACAACTATGCAAGTAGCCCATATTGTTCAATGCTAGAATTGCTAACATTTGAGGAAATGATCTGCATGGAAGAAACATGTACACAGAATATACTCAGGAGGAAATATGTCCTATTGGCTCTAACACAAAAAAGCCCTCTAACAATGACAATATCAAAAAGCCCAAGGTTAAACACTCAAGGGAATAGAGAGTACTACGTCCTTTTTTCCAAAGTTATTATTTCAGAAAAAAATAAATAAATCATAAAGTACTTTTCATAACCTATCATACTAATCCAAATTTACTGGTGAAGCAATCAGGTTTCAGTAATCAAACTGCAAAGGCAATGAGGCACATGCTATATTTCCAAATCACCGAGGGCAATGCCTAAGCCAAACAGTAAATCTGGCTCAGACCATTTTCAACTAAATTGTTCGTGAGTTTGATCTCATAGAAACCAATTATTAACTCATATTTGAACAATTCTTTTTCATTGAAGCTTACCACATGTGCATTTAGCTGGTTATTTTAGTTTGGAAAACACCACCAAGACCACTTCAACTGAAGGACACCCTTCTCAAAGAACTAGGTAAGACTAAATGATATAAGAACTTACAGTATCTTATCGATAAAACTTAATCAGATTTTTTTCTGAAATTGCGCAAACATAGAATCATCAGAAGCTATTGATTTTGGAAAAAAATTCACATGTCAGTTACCTGCTTTGAGAACCTAATAGAAAGAAATGAAAAACCATATTTTTTGTTCAAAATTATTATGGTTTTGAAAGTTAGCCAATTGGGACTACACGGATAAACTTAACATTTAGAATGATTTGTGAACGACAATAAGGCCAACAAATTTGAAATGAAACAAAAACAATATTCGAAGATAAATCATGAGTCCTGTTCAAATGATTAAGCAACTACCAGACTTAAGATTCCAAACTGCTTCACAAGCACATAAACTGTCACAACAAAGTCCAGCTCATTAACAAGCGATTTCAATGCTTAAAGGATAATAATAAAGTACTACTTACAGTTTCATTTTTCAAATCAAAGTCTTTCAACTTCCATTCACAAACCACAATACCACAAAAAAACCCTCACTCTTTCAACCAAAATAAGAGTTAAAGACACATACCTGCAACAACAACAACCGTGAGAACATCCCCAATTCTTTTGAGCTGTTTTACACTCTTCTTATACGATTTGAATGGTTTCAGAATTGAATCTTCAGCTAAGAGCTGCAACAAAAATACAAGCGATAAAAATGAATGCACAAGCAAACAAATGTGTGCCAAGAGAGATAAGCACGTTAACTTGTACAACGAATTTGCAAAAGCTAAAAAAAAAAATTAAAAACTACAAAATAATTTCTTTATTTCTTTCAACGATACCACAAATAGCAAATGACAAATTCGTTGAGACAGGATCAAAATCACGTTTCAGAAATTTGCTTAATCCCGAATGCCAAAATTTGTTTACAAAATGAATCCATCAAAAGAAAACTCTCCATTTTTACTGACTAAGTCGAGAATGAGGTCTTTTTAAACCCTAATTTGTCTATTGCCAAATTAAATAAAAGAAATTATAAGTAGAAACAGGTGATCCAGATGCACGAAATTACTTTAATCGTGAAAAACAATAACAAATCTAACAATAATAAAATAAATACGCCTTACAGCTTTTTCACGAGGACCAGGCTCAACGTGGAATCGACGGCGCGGAAAAGAAGCGGATTCTTCAGTCTTCTGATTTCTCAAAAGGGATTTTCGGTATAAGATAAAGGAAAACCGAATCGTTAAATGAAATTAACAATTATATTCAATATGTCATAGAAATGAAGTATAGGAATACCTTGGACTGAGTTACAAAATGGGAAGCAACGGTTGTTTTCTTCAACAAGAACGCCATTTTCTCGAAGCGCTTTGAGGTGAAACGACGTCGGTCAAGTTCAGAACTCTGAGAAGCAAAAAAGAAAAAAGCGAAGCTATGTGAAGAGAGAACTCACGAAATCTATAACTACTCCAACTCAGACTCCAACTCCTCCCTATTGGATCAAATATTGTTATTATGACTTAATTATGTCTTTAGCTCTGAAATATACTTTTAATGATATGATTTTCTTTTTTAATTTTTTGCCAATTGAAGATACATATACCATGATATTTGAAATTATTTAACTTGCATACAAAGTTTTCACCTTCAAAAATAATACAAGAAACTATACATTTATCTAAAAATAATATAATCTTTAAATTATATTCTCATTTTTTTATCATTTGTTAAATTTTGGGTAGCGTTTGCATAACAACTTGTAAAAGGAAAACTAAAAGAAAAAAAAAATGAAATTAACTTTCTATAAGTCAAAAGTTATGTTATGTATAAACTATTTTTTAGAAACTATCAAAAGTTAAGTTATGTATAAACTATATTTTAGAAGTTATATAATGTAATTTCTCTTATTTTATTTTTTTTATTTGTATGCAAAATAAATGTTATGAGATGGTTGTTATTAAATTTGATTTTGATAAAAATTTTCTTAAAAATAAAAATAATAACGAAACTTATCTGACAATAAATTTTTAGTGAAACTTTGCATAGAAATGTTTAAGGAAAACTTAGAAATGACTAAATTTGAATGAGTCTCATTTGATTACCATGTTATTTCCTTATGTTTCTATGTTTTGGCTAAGGAGTTCTCGGAGCACTGGTCTATAAGTTATTGGTAAGTTGTTCTTGCATTTTTAAGACTGGAGGACATATCTTTTAATAGAAGTTTGCATCTTTCGTAACAAAAGTGGTTTTAGCTTTATCACTTGTAGCCATGAGTATCTGGTTATACCTTGAATAAACATCTAGCAAACTTAAGAGCTAATATCCTGTTGTGTCGTCCACCAACCGATCTATATTAGGAAAGGGGTACATGCCCTTTGGGCAAGCCTTGTTATGTGTAGTCTTAGTGCACATGTGCTACTTTCCCTTGGCCTTCTTAACTAGGACAACATCGGCCAACCAAGTTGTGTAGTGTGTTTCTCAGATAAAGCTGACTTGTAAGAGTTTATCAACTTCAACTTTTGTTGTTTTTCTCTTTTCCTTTCCTAACTTTCTCTTTTTTTAAGACACTGGTATTGCTTCTTTATAAACGAACAACTTGTGGCAGGCTACCCTTAGATCAACTCCTGGTATGTCTACAGTTGTCCATGCAAATAGTCGACATTCTCTTTAAGCGATTAACCATTTTCACCTCCCTTCCTTCTTGTATGGTGACAAGCTTGGTATCCCCCACTAGTTCAACTCTGACTTCATCAACGTAAGGGTGCATGTCATCTTCGAAAAGTTCTAACTTCTTGAATGCCTTCTAGCAAAGGATGTGTACTGAGCTACCTTGATCCATCAATGTTTTCTTGACCGTGAAGTTCTCGAACTCAATTGTTATAACCATAGGGTCATTCTATTTAGGATCTATGGCCTTGAAGTTCGTGTTTTTAAAAGTGATTGGAGGCATCATTCTCTTAGACAACATATTAACAACATTAATTGACTGCATTACTCGCAAGTGTCTCTTCCGAGTTGAAGTTAAGGATCCACCCCTGACAAAAACTCCTAATATGGTGTTGATCACCCCCCTTTAACAAGGGTTTATGCTCAATCAGTCTTTCTTCTTAGGTGGTTGGGGCCTCTATTGCTCGATGATCTTTGTTGCGATCCCTACGACTCTCTTTTCGTTCATCGAATCTTTTCAACTCATCCCATGAGCCTTCTCCCTCATCCTTCCAGACCAATTGTTTGAGATGTTTGGACTGCATGTGTTCTTCAATTTCATATGTTGAGTGCTACACACTCATCGATTGTGTGTCCAAAATTGTGATGGTATCAATGCCTACTCATGTCTGCATTATGACGCATTTGGGCTTTTTGAAGGACCACCAACATGTATATATGAAGCGCTTCCTCTAAAACACAAGACTTTGGAGCATTGAAGGGTTGTATTGGGCAAACCTAAAAGTCTTCAATTTTCAGGCCTTCAATTCGCCTTTGTTCACATGTTCACGATCAGCTGACTTCTTCTCCGAGTCACCCATCTCGATCCTCATCTTATTTCGAAAGTCTTTTAACTCTTCCAACTACATGAACTTAGCGACTCTCTATCTTAATTTGTCTAAGTTAGTTGTTGGTGTCCTACACAGGTCACCGCAAAGGGTCTTGATTACAAGTTGTGACCATGTGATGTAACGCTACCTTTAGGTTGAGATTCTGGATGTTGAGCACCAAATTCCCAATGCTTTCCATAAAGATGTGTAGAGACTCTCCTTTCTCTTGCCTTATATTTACAATTTCTATCGAAGTGAGATAGTGAGGACAACTAGTAGCGAACTGGGTGCCAAATTGCGTCACTGGTGTGCTAAAGCAGTCAATAAAAAATGAAGGAAGTCTGGTGAACCAACTCAATACGAAACGTTGAAAGAGGTAGAAAAAACCCTACACGTGACAACACATTTTGTTGTGTATAGGCTGACTTGGGTAACATAAACGTCGATGTGCTAACACACTTTCGCACACCGAGATGTTCCTACTCTTTTTCCATATAACCCAAGTTGTGCTAAGTTCAAGGTATCTCCAAGAGATGTGGGTGTGCCTATAGAAGACATTCCAACACTTAAGTTAGGCATGTTTATTAGATGGTAATAAATGTTATATTGAATGTGTAGTAACTTACCTCGTGATCAATGTTATTTATAATGAAATTTTAGACTTTTACTTGGTGGTTGGGCCTAGGTTGTTTAAGTGATTACATTTTTGGAGTTTTTTAGGGTTTTGTTAATATGATTTATGCCTAAATCTTTCTTGTTAATTATGATTGATCCTTATTAGTTGTTGTTGAGATGTTTAATCCTTAATAGTTGGTGTTGAGACGTTGTCACACTATATTGTTTGAGATGTTCACGATCATGTACAATAAGCTTTAATGTGCCAATCATGAAAGAAATTAGCACTAGATAAAGAAGATAAGCAAATGAATGAGTTAACTTCTCTATATATGCAAATCCTTATTATTATTGATTCATTATTATATAATGGAAAAAATGGTTGGATGTGATTAAGGAAAGTAACTCTAACACTGATTTTTTTATTGATTTACTACTTATGTGTAAATTAGTTGTTTGTTTCTATTGAATCTCTCAACAATAAAAGAAAGGAGAGGCATAATAAGAGTGCTGCCTCTAATGTGGGTAATTTAAAAGAGGAGAAACACAAGTGAAAATTTGCTTGTTATGACTTTGCTTTCAATCTTCATCGTGTTTCTTAAAGATGATGAAAAAGTGTTCTTACATTGATGAATAATTAGTTGTGTCTTCATGTGTAATCGATTATGCACTAATCTATGAAGAGTATTTTTTTTTTTTTGTTTAATGACTTAAACCTATGCAATATAGAATTTTGTTTAATTTTATATGGGTAGTTAAAGAGAAATAATAATTATAAATACCTTATATAAAAATTTAAATAGGTCTTTTTGTTTAAATACTTTTTCAATGTAATTCCACGATTTTTCAAATTCTCAATTTGGTTCAAATTTTATTTAAAATGAGTCAATATGATGTTCAGTTAGCATTAACAATGTGAGAAAGTGATGATGTGACATAATAAATGAAAAAAAATGTGACAACTAGCATTATCTTTCAACGTTGACATCATTATCTTCCAACACAAGTTAAGCTACAACTTCTACACAGATAAACTCAAATAACTCCAATCACAACTTCATACTAAAGAGCAATAAAAAAAGAATATGTAAAAGCACAACATTATTATTTTTTAGGTTAAATATGTTTTTGGTCCCTCAAGTTTTCGTGAATTTTAGAATTAGCACCTCTTCGAAATTTTATACCAATTTAATCATTCATATTTAAAAATGCGTGAATTTTGTCTTCTTACCAAAATTTGTTAAGTTTATTTTACATTTTAAACGCATTTTATGATAGTATTTGAGTTAACATTAAAGCAAAAATGTGTCAAACGGTGTAAACAATTCAAATACTATAATGAAATGCACTTGAAACGTCATATAAATTTCACAAAATTTGGTTAGGATGACTAAATTCACGTATTTTTAAAGATGAAGGACTAAACTAGTCAAAAATTTTAAAAAATGACTAATTTCAAATTTTACTATAACTTGAGAGACCAAAAACATATTTAACTAGTTATTTTTTTTTATCAAATAAAAAACACATAGCATTAAGTCTCATAACACCTATTCAAAAACGATGCGACAAAACAATCCTCAAAAGATTCCCGCATCTAATAGTACTACTTTATTGTTCCTCATCCTTACTCTCAAGCTTCCTCTAACTTTAATGTGCATCTAGTATATCCATGTAGGAGCAAAATATGTCATGTACATTTATTATGTCACGTCATCATTTTTTTTTTAAATTATGAACAATAATTTAACAAAAGGGATCAAGTTGACCATTTTTAGAAAAAAATGAGATTCAATTAAAAATTTTAAAAGTTGTGAAATTACACAAAAAAAATCTAAATATAAAAATAAAAAAACCTATTAAACCTAAAAAAAATAACAATTATGTTAATTAACATTCTAATAGCAAATAAATAATAAATATATATATATATATATATATATATATATATATAGATATATATAAAAAAAAATAAATAAAATATATATATATATATATATATATATATATATATATATATATATATAAATAAAGATAAACATTTTTAGAAAAAAAATGCTACATGCCATTAAAAGTAGTTTACCACGAAGTGTAGTGACTAAAATAAATAAAATATATCATTGGACAAACTTAATTCCTATTTAAGTTGTTTGAAAAATAATCAATGAATAATAATAATAATAATAATAATAATAATAATAATAATAATAATAATAATAATAATAATAATAATAATAATAATACAAAGTTAAAGATTGATAAAACAAAACATATTTTATAACAAAAAAAAATATAGGATAAAATTATAAATAAAGAAAGATTATAAAGAATCTGGATTAAAACACAGAAAACATTGTCTTTAGTGGAAAAATGTCCCCCTAAATAGCGTAAAAATAATTATATGAGTTTCTTTGTTAGGATACAACTATGTTTTAAAGTTTTAAAAGAACATATAAAAGAAGAATATAAAAATTACAAACACTTGTATAAATTGTATTCATTGTTCATTTTCCTCGTGTCAATAAGTAATATTTATAGATAAAAAGAAATAAATAAAAGTAAATTATAATAATTATGATTAAATAAAATAATAATTCATAATAAAGTTAAAAATCATTCGCTGTAAATAACATTGACCTATAAAATTAGTGGTCCATAAAAGTTAGTAACAATAGATAATTTATTTATTTTTTAAATTATATTAAATATTTTTAACAATAATTACATAAAAGACTGTATTGAAGTAATTAAAACTATTAAATAATAAGAATTATTCAAATGGATATCAAATAAATGTAGCTACTTGGTCCATGCACTTTTTATGTTTAACAAGTGACCTTTTGGTGACATTATAGTATGAACAAACCCTTTTCACTTTCTTTATGGGCTAGTCAAAATGTACTTTTGGGTTTCATCTCACGTAGGAGTCTCGTAAGACATGTCACCATACTTAATCATCCTCTACCACATTGACACGGTTCGTCTACATATACATTATACTCATCATAAGAACACATGCTATTACAAATCTTCAAAGTAACAATTTAAAGTTAGCATATATAATAAATTATCACAAAATTATGCTCATTTTGTGAAGCCTAATAATGTGTCTCTTGCACATCCAAACTATGACATTAATTACAAGGTAACATACACTTCCTCTAACATTTAATTAGGAACGAATATGATATAGATCGACATTAAATTCCTTGACAAATGTAACGTTAAGCAACTTAAACATAATTTTTTTTTTATGTACAATAGGAATTAAAAGAATTTGGATTATATGCTGAACTTTTTGTGTTGTTTCTATATTGTATCTTCATAATACACTTATTATCATTAATTTTGACCTTTTAAAATATATTGAAAAGATATTTAAAATATCAATATAGTGTATTTTTAATACTCAACAGATGATAGTACCAAAAACATCAGTAGAGAATCTGAACTTGAATTAAAATCATATGTAAATGACAACTAAAATACAATGAATACAATATTGCTAGCAAAAATAAATCGATTCATTTTTACTTTTGAAAAGATAAATTTATCATTGTTTTAATAGTAACTTGAGTTTTAGAATTTTAAAATAAATATAAATATTGTTCTAATACACTCAATGGTCCTACATCACTAAGGAGTTGAGACCAAAGTCAGTTTCAATACACATTCCTTCTTTAACCCTTTAATAAGGAAAAAATCGTGAGATGACTTCAAGCTCTAAAACGGATAATAATTCTTCCTCCTTGGTGTCGTGTGTGGGAACCAAATTTCCTATAGCCTCGATTGGAGGTTTTGTTCTGATACACCTAATAGTCTCACATCGCTGAGGAGTTGAGGTCAATAACAATTTAAATACTCTTTCTCCTTTGACCCTCTAGGACACATTTTAAAGACAAAGTTACAAGCTCCAAAGCGGCCTCCACGGAAGGGTTTGTTCCAATAAACCCAATAGTCCCACATTGATTAGGATTTGAGTATAACAAGGTGGTTAGTTTAAATACACATCCCTCCTTCAACCAACTTTCTAAGACACCTGTTAAGGTCAAATCCATAACAAAACTCCAAACTCTAGAACAGACAATACCCCGAATGTGATAATTGATCTAACAATGTAATTGAATCTAGAACATAATAAAGTATAGACTTAATTACTTTGATGGTAATTGATGGTTTCCACTTTGGTAATAATCTATCAATTTTGTCTTCGCTTTTTATAAAGTTTCAATTGCGTTTCAAATTTTTAAAAAATATCTTAATTAGGTCCATTTTAAAGAAAAATTACTAATATCGTTAACAACATGCCACTTGTCAATATGTTTTTTTTTTAATTTTTATTTTTACAAAAAATTTTGTTGTCATGTGTCAAGTTCCTGGTGTGACATGCGCCACTAATAGTACCAAGTGACAAGACAATGTCACATGTAAATGTCACTATCAAGTGTCATTGTCTTGATTTCAATATAGTCTCTATATATGTTTCTTTCATTCAATTTAGTTCATACTTATGTCTTTTTATCTATTTTTCTCAATTTTTTTTTAATAATTGAAATATATTTGTTTAATCCATGTTTTTATAAGATTAAAACTAATTAAGTATAAATATTTTTATAAAATTAAGTATTGATGATATTTATATTAAAATTTAGTGGTAAAAGAAATGATTAACACAATATGGGTTAATAATATACAATAATGTAATATATTAAAAAGTCATTTTTTAATAAAAAATATTCGTATAACATTCATACAAATAATAAATTTGGTCTCAAATTGAAGAGAGACAATATTGTTCTATTTTTGAAAAAAATGATTAGCAAAACATGATTTAATAATATACAATAATGTAATATGTTAAAAAGTCAGTTTTAATAAAAAAATATTAGTATAACATTTATACAAATAATAAATTTGGTCTCAAATTGGAGAGACACAATATTACTCTATTTTGAAAAAAAATAGGACCAGATTGAATCAAAGAGATATTACAAAGAAATGAAGACTTTTCAAAACCAATTAATAAACTATAACCCAATTAAAATCAATGTGTTAATGCTTTAATCACATTTTTTTTAAATCCTTTTTAATTTAATTGAGAGTATTGCAGGTTCGGATACTATCATATGCGTACTCGTCCCGTTAACATGCAGATATAAAAAATTAGGGGTGGCAAACGGGCCATCCCGGCCCGTTTTGGCCCGGCCCGTATGTGGCCCGTCAAAAAATGGGCCGGGACGGGCCAGCCCGTCAAATAGAAACGGGCCAATAATCACAACCCGTCCCGTATAGGACGGGCTAACGGGCCGGGCCGGGCTGGCCCGTCTAATTTTTTTTAAAATTTTTTTTAATTAGTTTTCAAATTTTTTAATTTGTTTTATTTTTTAAATTTGTTTATATATACATATAAATTATTATTAAAGTCATATTTAATCAAATAAAA
>Ga0214545_1006705_pt1 | contig 19842 bp, 13 predicted proteins | sample CNSS4metaG_FD_160064 | JGI IMG/M metagenome (GOLD analysis project Ga0214545, IMG submission 160064) | Root nodule microbial communities from cowpea collected in UCLA plant growth center, Los Angeles, California, USA - CNSS4 | ecosystem: Host-associated > Plants > Roots > Nodule | place: USA...
CTTGATCCTTTACATGATTTTCATTGAAAATTTGATCAACTTTAGCTTCCCAATCAAGGAAGATTTTTGGATCACTTCCACCATAGAACTTAGGAATCTTTGGAGTTTGCTTCTCTTGTGATGGGTTATGCCTAGAATGCCCTCTTTTCCTAGCCTCTCTTTCTTGCTCTTTAGCTTCAAGCCTTTGAATGTGCTAACATAATTATGTTGGGTGGTAACATAATTATAGAATTAGAGGAATTAACACAAACATGACTTGGTTGAACGAAACTAATCTCTTTATTTTTGCTAATATAATTGTGGTCTGAATGTGAAAGGGTGGGAAAACCCTAGAGGCAATCGGTAGCTAAGGGAGTTGGGAAAAAAACAACCCATAATGGCCCTTAAAATGCATTTAGAGACATTTAAAAATCAAATTTCTTTTTTTACCATTTACCATAATTATATGACCATATAAAAGGGCAAAAATAAGGCACTTAGAAGGGTTTTGGAGACTGAAACTGAGAGAGTGGTGAGGAGTACAAATTCTGAGTGGAGAGGTGAGTTTAGGATTGAGGGCAAAAATAGAATTTTGTTTTGGAAAAGCAAAGGAGGGTTCTTAGGTATCACCAAGCCAAGGTTAGACAAGCATTGAGGCATGGATTTCCAGGCAAGAGGAGCTATTTTTGTGTATGTTATTATGTGCAATTTTGAGAGTCATTCTTCCACAATTTTATGTGTAATTGATATGGAATTTCAAGCCTGTGTGATATGATGTGAGAAATTGTTGTATTGGCAATGTGTAACAAGTCTCTTGTGTAATTCGGTATGATTATGATGGGAGTATTTGCATTATATAGCTGTTGTTGTTCAATATCGATTTGGGAGGTTTGATTGGGTTTAAAGCATGTCCATAAGAATTTCTATTGTTCTAGAGCGATTTGGTAGGTAATGTTTGGATTGGGGTTTGGCTTGGAATTCTGGTTTCTGTGCGCGTAAACAAAGAGAATGCCTGCTAATTTCGCCCAAGCGAGCAAGACTCTCCTAGGCCAAAATAACAGAAACTCGGGTCTTGTTGTACACGAGCATCTCGCTCAGGCGAGAAATCGTGTTTTTCTAAGTGGTTTTGCTTGAGCACCTCGCTCAGACGGAGAGTTTTACGTTTAGGTGACAAAGCATCTCGCTTAGGCGAGAGGTCCTCACCTAAGCGAGAAGTCATGATAAGTCTGGAGTTCTGCTGGACTCGTCACCTAGACGAGGGTTTTGGTTTTAGGCGAATGATGATCTCGCCCAAGCGAGAAGAGGCTCGCTTAAGCGAGACATCGTAGTGAGTCCCTGTGGCACGCTCGCTCAAGGGAGGTAGCTTAGCTTAAGCGAGACAGGCATGGTCGCTTAAGCTAAGGCTTCTAGCCCAAGCGAGTTTAGTGCAGTTTGTGTGTATTGTTTGTACGCATTGATGCGAACGTGGATCAAGAGATGTTGTGGTATGAGTGGGTAGGTTCATGGATGGTGGTTGACATGTGATGGTATGAGCGGGGCAGTTCATACTCAATTACTCTCTTGTGGGGATACGAGCGAGGTAGGTTCGTATGTTCAGTGCTCATAGTTGAGAGATGTTGCGTGCGGGGAGGTACGTAGCTAGTGGATCACATGTGTTGGACCACGAGCGGGCATGTTCGTGTGAGCATCATGAATCCTGAGTCTATGGCTAACTTTGTTGTTAAATTGGAGGTTTAAAAGCCTTGGGGTATTAAGGATGTGACCATGGTCTAACTATGAGAATATAATTGGGTGTATTTACATTATTTAATTGATATGTTTCTTATATTCTTTTGAGCTCACCCTTTGTGTTTGTGAATGGCGATGATCGTGTAATTCGCTACACGGGAGTAGGTGATGATACAGGTGATGCTGAGGGTGCTTAGGCGACGGAGTGAAGGCTAGTTGGGATTAGAGCTAGGGATATTTCTACTATGTTTTCATTATGTTTTGAAATTTTGGAATTGTATCGACATTATGGTTTAATTTCATATAAATTTTGGTGCGTATTTACACATTTTTAATTTTCCCGCTTTGGAAATAATAAAATTACGACTTATGAATTTCACTTATATTATTGTTTATTTTAATTAAGTAATATTCCTAGGGATGTTACATTTGGTATCAGAGCAAACATTTTGAATTTTTGGGCATTTAGGGAGTAAGCTGACCGATTCTTGTTTGTGAATTTTGTTGTGTATTAGTGATTGTTAGCAACTAATAGTCTTTATTTTAATTTCTAGTTGTCTAATGTTAAAAGCTGAACAATGTGGCGTGCACAAGCAATGGCAAATCGGAGACGTAGGAATATCGCAGGTGCGGATGAGATTGCTAATGCGATCCATAGGATGGTGGATGTAATGCAACCAGTGGCAGCACAGCCTCAGGCGATGATTCCTCCGGTGAGACCTGTGACGATGGAGGATTTCATGCGTCATAAGCCAGCAAAATTCACTGGGAAGCCCACCCCAGATGAGGTAGACGCACGATTACGCGAGTGCGAGAAGATCTTTCGGGTGATAGAGTGCACTGACGCGCAAAAGCTTACCTTTGCCACCTTCCTGTTGGTGACCGAGGCAGAGTATTGGTGGATGGGGTGCAGCAGCAGATGCAGACTCGGGAGGAGGAGGTGACTTGGACCAGCTTCAGGAGGAGATTCCTGGAGAAGTAGTTCCCTAATAGCGCTAAACATGAGCATGAGGCGGAATTTCTTGCTCGACAGTAGGGGAGCTTGTCGGTGCAAGCATATGTGGAGAGGTTTGAATACCTATCCAAGTTTTACTCACAAACCGTCACCGAGGAATGGCGTTGCAGGAAGTTTGAGGGCAAACTGAAGCATGAACTATGACGTTTCATAGTGCCTTTGAGAGTCAGGGAATTTCCCATTTTGGTCGAACAGGCCAAAAGCATGGAGCAGCTAGAGATAGGGCCAGCCGACCTCAGAAGAGCAATGCAGAGGGCAGACATCAGAAGAAAACCTATAGTCGACCTGCATCGTCCTCGCAGAAATTGAGATGCTATAACTGCGGAGGAGAACAACTGAGGAGAGATTGCACTCAACCAACTAGCAGTAGAGGTAGTAGTGTTAGCACTCGTAAGTGCTATGCATGTGATCAGTCGGGGCACTTTGCTAACAAGTGTCCTAATAAGAAGACCACCCCCAGATGACGAACTCAGCGACCTTCCTGTGATAGGCCGAGAGCAGCAGGGTGGGTTTTCTCCATGACCAGCTTTGAGGCCACCTGGTCAGGTAATCTCATTCTAGATTACTATTTTTTATATGGTAACAATGTGTTAGTGTTGTTTGACTCAAGAGCATCACACTCCTTCATATCCCACGACTACGTGAAGAAACTGGGATTGTCGACTCGTGACTTGGGATGCGAGTTGATCGTCTCGACGCCAGCATCTGGACAGGTTTTAACTAATTTTGCCTGTGTTAGATGCTTGTTGGAGGTAAAGGGCGGGCGATTCCAAGTGAACCTCGTATGCTTGTCTTTGGAGGGTTTGGACGTGATATTGGGAATGGAATGGTTGACAAGCAATCACATAGTCATTGATTGTGGATAACGCAGAGTGGTGTTCCCAGAGTTAGAAGGAATTGAGTTTATCTCCCCTCATAGAGCCTTGAAGGAAATTGAAGATGAAGCTACTTGTTTCATGATAGTGGCTCAAGGAGAAAAGAAAAGCACAGAAGAAAATATCAGAACTATACCAATGGTGGACGAGTATGCCGGCATATTTCCTGATGAAATACCTGAATTGCCACCAAGCAGGGACATAGATTTCTCTATTGATCTAATCCCTGGAGCGGGTCTAGTGTCGGCCGCCCCTTACAGAATGGCACCGGTGGAGCTAATAGAGTTGAAAAAGTAGATCGAGGATTTGGTAGAAAAGAAATTCATCAGACCTAGTGCATCGTCGTGGGGAGCTCCGGTGTTACTGGTGAAGAAGAAGGATAGGAGTTCTCGGTTATGTGTAGACTACTGGCAACTAAATAAGCTGACGATAAAGAACAAGTATCCATTGCCGAGAATTGATGATCTACTGGACCAGTTGAGAAGGGCAGGTGTATTCTCCAAGATTGAGTTGAGGTCTAGATACCATCAGATTTTGGTTAAACCGGAATACGTCAAGAAGACAGCATTCAGATCGAGATATGGACATTACGAGTATGTAGTAATACCATTTGGAGTGACTAATGCTCCAGCAGTCTTCATGGATTACATGAACTGGATTTTTCGGCCTTATTTGGACCAATTTGTGGTGGTGTTTATAGATTACATTCTCATCTATTCTAGGAATAGGGAGGAGCACGCTGAACATCTGAGAGTTGTATTGATACGGTGTTGAAATGGGAAAGACCACAGATTGTGACTGAGGTACGGAGTTTCTTGGGATTGGCCGGGTACTACAGGAGATTTGTGGAAGGGTTCTCTAAAATGGTGAGTCCTTTGACCTAACTCACTAGAAAAGACCAACCATTCTTCTGGACGGAGAAGTGTGATGAATGCTTTGAGGAAATGAAGAAGAGATTGACAACAGCTCCAGTGCTAGCTATACCAAACACAAGTAAGAAATTTGAGGTGTATTGTGATGCATTCTATCAGGGCTTGGGGTGTGTATTGATGCAGGAAAAGATGCCAATAGCTTACGCTTCTCGACATTTAAAGGTGCATGTGAAGAACTACCCCACGCATGAGTTAGAATTGGCTGCTGTAGTGTTTGCTCTCAAGACATGGAGGCACTACTTGTTTGGCTCCCAGTTCCAGGTTTTCAGCGATCACAAAAGTCTGAAATACCTGTTTGATTAAAAGGAGTTGAATATGAGACAGCGGCGATGGATAGAGTATCTCAAGGACTACGATTTCGAGTTGCTTTATCATCCTGGTAAAGCAAATGTAGTGGCAAATGCCTTGAGTCGGAAAAGGATGCACATGCAAGCATTGATCGTGAAAGAGCTGAAATTGATTGAGAAGCTCAAGGATATGAACCTGGGTATACAGTTGAGTGAAGATTTCGTAAGATGCAGTGTTCTGACACTGACTAGTGATATCTTAGAGACTACTCAAGATCAACAAAAGAATGATGTCGAGCTGCAATAGTTTGTGAGCTGGATAGGAACTGAGAAAGGGAAGAATTACAGGATGGGATCAAATAGCATCTTGCGATTCCGCAATAGAGTATGTGTACCTAGAAATTGGAGGTTGAAGAAGCAGATTATGGAAGAAGGACATCCAGGTATGACTAAGATGTATCAGGACCTGAAACAGTCCTTCTGGTGGAATGGGATGAAAACTGATGTCGTTGATTTCGTGGCATCATGCTTGGTATGTTAAAAGACCAAGATTGAACACCAACGACCAAGGGGTACACTAGAGCCGTTAGACATCCCGTAGTGGAAATGGGATAGTATTTCCATGGACTTTGTGACTCATTTGCCGAGGTCTGTTAAAGGGCATTGATTTAATCTGGGTGATAGTAGACATATTGGCTAAGTGTGCACATTTCCTTGCCATTAATCAGAAGTGGTCTTTGGATAAGTTGGTCGAGTTATATGTCCGTGAAGTAGTCAGATTGCATGGTGTGCCAGCTAGTATAATATCAGACAGAGACCTGAGGTTCACATCTCGCTTTTGGTAGTCTTTACAGGCAGCATTGAGGACTCAATTGAGGATGAGTTGCGCATATCATCCCCAGACTGATGGGCAGTCAGAGCGGACGATCCAGTCTTTGGAGGATCTGTTACGGGCTTGTGTGCTGGACCATGTGGGGAGTTGGAGTGAGATGCTTCCATTGGTGGATTTCACTTACAACAACAACTACCACTCCAGTATTGGTATGGCACTGTATGAGGCCTTATATGGGCGACGATGCAGGACACCTTTGTGTTGGAATCAGGATGGTGAATCCTTGGTGTTGGGTCCAGAATTCTTACGATAGACTTTTTATAAATTCAAGGCGATTCAGGAGTGAATGAGAGCTACTCAGAGCAGACATAAGTCATATGCAGATAAGAGGAGACGACCCTTAGAGTTTGAGGCAAGGGATCATGTGTTCCTCTAAGTAACACCGACGATGGGTATTGGAAGGGCTATCAAATCAAGAAAGTTAAGTCCGAGGTTTGTTGGACCCTATCAGATACTGAGAAGGATTGGCGCTGTAACCTATGAGATTGCCTTGCCACCGCACTTGGCGAATCTGCATAATGTATTTCACATTTCTCAGTTGAGGAAATACATAGCATATTCATCTCATGTACTGGAGTCAAATGATATTCAGATTAGGGAGGACTTGACAATAAACACCGGAGATAAAGACAGTGAAGGTCTTCTAGGATGAAATTACTCAGGAGATGACTTGGGAGATGGAGGATCGCATGAGGCAATCTTACCCACACTTGTTTCCTGTTAAGTCCAATTTTCGAGGACAAAAATCTTTTGAGGTGGGAGGAATGTAAGACCCGGGAAAATTAAATAATTAAATAAATAATTATTTAATAAATACGGGTAGTAGAAGCCTTTATGGCATTTAATGTTAATTGTGGTGATGTGGAAAAGTACTAGCTTAAGTGATTGAGAGTACTTGATTGTGTGAGAGGACTTAGGTTCGAGTCCTATTTATGTCATTTATGTGTTATTTGATTTATTATTAATTTTATTAATATGCATGATTATGTTGGGTGGTAACATAATTATAGAATTAGAGGAGTTAACATAAACATGACTTGGTTGAATTGGTTGTGCCTTGACTTTGAAATTGCAAGGGTGTGTGTTCAAATCCTACTTAGAACGAAATTAATCTCTTTATTTTTGCTAATATAATTGTGGTCTGAATGTGAAAGGGTGGGAAAACCCTAGAGGCAATGGGCAGCCAAGGGAGTGGGGAAAAAAACAACCCATAATGGCCCTTAAAATGCATTTAGAGACATTTAAAAATCAAATTTCGTTTTTTACCATTTACCATAATTAAATGACCATATAAAAGGGAAAAAAAGGCACTTATAAGGGTTTTGGAGACTGAAACTGAGAGAGTGGTGAGGAGTACGAATTCTGAGTGGAGATGTGAGTTTGGGATTGAAAGCAAAAACGGAAATTTGTTTTGGAAAAGCAAATGAGGGTTCTTAGGTATCACAACGCCAATGTTAAACAAGCATTGAGGCAAGAATTTCCAAGTAAGGGGAGCTATTTTTGTGTATGTTATTATGCGCAATTTTAAGAGTCATTTTTCCATAATTTTATGTGTAATTGATATGGAATTTCATGCCTGTGTGATATGATGTGAGAAATTGTTGGATTGGCAATGTGTAACAAGTCCCTTGTGTATTGGGTATGATTATGATGGGAGTATTTGCATTATACAGCTGTTGTTGTTCAATATCGATTTGGGGAGGTTCAATTGGTTTTAAAGCATGTCCATAAGAATTTCTATTGTTCTAGAGCGATTTGGTAATGTTTGGATTGGGGTTTGACTTGGAATTCTAGTTTATGTGCGCGTAAACAAAGAGAATGTATGCTAATTTCGCCCAAGCGAGCAAGACTCGCCTAGGCAAAAATAGTAGAAAACCGAGTCTGGTTATACACGAGCATCTCGCTCAGGTGAGCGTATCTCACTTAGGCGAGAAATCGTGTTTTTCTAGGTGGTTCTGCTTGAGCACCTCGCTTAGGCGGAGAGATTTACGTTTAGGCAATAAAGCATCTCGCTTAGGTGAGAGGTACTCGCCTAAGCGAGAAGTCGTGACAAGTCTGGAGTTCTGTTGGACTCGCCGCCTAAGCGAGGGTTTTGGTTTTAGGCGAATGATGATCTCACCCAAGCGAGAAGAGGCTCGCTTAAGCGAGACATCGTAGTGAGTCCCTATGGCACGCTCGCTCAGGCGAGGTAGCTTAGCTAAAGCGAGACAGGCCTTGTCGCTTAAGCTAAGGCTTCCAGCCCAACCGAGTTTAGTGCAATTTGTGTGTATTGTTTGTACGCATTAATGCGAATGTGGATCAGTAGATATTTGTGCCATGAGCGGGTAGGTTCATGGATGGTGGTTAACATGTGATGGTATGAGCGGGGAGGTTCATACTCAATTACTCTCCTATGGGGATACGAGCGAGGTAGGTTCGTATGTTTCGTGCTCATAGTTGAGAGATGCTGTGTGCGGGGAGGTACGTAGCTAGTGGATCACATGTGTTAGACTACGGGCGGGCAGGTCCGTAGAGTAGGACTACGAGCGGGGAGGTTCGTAGAGGCAGGACCACGAGCGGGCAGGTTCGTGTGAGCATCATGAATCCTGAGTCCATGGCTTACTTTGTTGTTAAATTGGAGGTTTAAAAGCCTTGTGGTATTAAGGATGTGACCATGGTCTAACTATGAGAATATAATTGGGTGTATTTAAATTATTTAATTGATATGTTTCTTATATTCTATTGAGCTCACACTTTGTGTTTGTGAATGGCGATGATCGTGTAATTCGTTACACGGGAGCAGGTGATGATACAAGTGATGATGAGGGTGCTCATGGGACAGAGTGAGGGCTAGCTGGGATTAGAGCTAGGGATATTTCTACTATGTTTTTCTTTTTGTTTTGAAATTTTGGAATTGTACTGACATGATGATTTAATTTCATATAAATTTTGGCGCGTATTTACACATTTTAAATTTTCCCGCTTTGGAAATAATAAAATTACGACTTATGAATTTCACTTTTATATTGGTTTATTTTAATTAAGTAATATACCTTAGGGATGTTACAATTTTTACTGATGTTGGAACAGAGAGAGAGTTAGAGAAAAGTGGTAAGAAGACCAAGATAAATGTCATCCTTATTGAATCTGATGGGTAAGAGGATTGTACTTCTTTTATATGATGTTTAAAATTAGTCTTATCTAACGAAATTTTACATCATGCTATAGTTATCAACTAGAGTGTACTTTATTTGGTCAATATGTTGATATGTTAAATGCATTTCTTGCTTCTGGAGAGGATCAATATGTTGTCATTGCTTTATATTATTGCAAAGGGAAAACCTTCCAAGGTAACTAACTTTTTGATATTTTATACAACTGTAGTAATTTTTTAAAAAATGTTTGACATGTTCATATATTTTATAGATAAAGTTTCTATTGAAAACTATATGAACTATACGAGGCTAATTTTTAACTGTGATGGTGAAAATGCTACGAAATTGAGAAAAATGTAAGTACATTTTTTATTTTTGCTTATATATATATATATTTTTTTTTTGTAGGATCTGGGGTAGTACTGAATCTCCTTCTCAACCTCTTACCCAACTTTGTCAGTCTTCAAAAGTTAGCTTAGAAGAAGATTTCATTAAGCTGCATCCTAGATGCTCAATTGAAGGTCTCAAAGATTTTAAACAATTTAATTCTTTTCCTCTATCTTGCAGTTAAATTGTTTAGTTTGAATTTTCTTTATTTATATTGTTGCATTATTTATGTTCTAGGAAAGTACTTTTGTAGTGAAGGTTACTATCAAACATGTTCTAGATCATGATGCTTGGTGGTACACAACATGTATCTGCAACAAAGTTGTGTAGCCTGATTCCAAAATGTTTTTTTTGTGAAAAATGTAACAAACATGTCATTAAGGTTACACCTATGTAATATTATTAATCTTCAGAATTCTGATTTTAATAATATACAAATTTCAATAAATGAATAAGGTTCCAATGTTTATTTTTAGGTATAAACTTAGACTTCGTGTAATTAATGCTACTGATTCTACAACTTTTGTTGTATTTGATCGTGATGCAAGTGCAATGTTGAAGAAATCATGCTCTGATATTCTTGACTTACAAGACAAGGTTAAGTTTCCTATGTAGTCAAAGAATTTCTTAATCAATATTTTCGTATTCTATATTCTGGACTTCTTTTCGAATTATTTAAATCATGATTGTTATCTACACAAATGCTTTTTGATTAAGTTAAATCATTTGTATTTCTACTTCTTTTAATAGAACACTGTTGTTGGGAACTTGCCTAAAGAGTTTGAAGTCCTCATTGATAAGACCTATATGTTCAAAGTTGAGTGCAAGAATGATTACAATAGCAAATTTGATCAATCGTTCAGAGTTAAAAAAGTGTGCATGGATGAAAAAGTCATTAAAAGCTTTAGTGATGTTGAAGTTAAGTTTTTGGTAAGATCTGATTTATTTCTTTTTACGTCTTATCATATATATTATTTTAATTTTACTCTTTTTGTACTTGAATATCTTTATTAGGATGTATACTCTGCAAATGAAGAAGAAAGTAAACTTTAGCAGATTAAAAATGAGATGTCATATGATACCATTGCAGAGGTATGTGAACATTAGAACTATAAATTTTTTTTCAAAAACTTTTTATATGCTAACTTTTTCAAGTTTATTTTTAGGATTTGCTGATCAAATTCACTGAAGAATCAAATGATGTTGATACTCTAAGTGATCATTTGAACACTATAGGATCAAACCATGTTTCTACAGAGGAAGCTTTGATCAATAAAGCAGTAATTGATGTTGAATGATGAGTTAACCCACAAAGAATCATCTCATTTGGAGAATCTTAGCTTTGATTTGGCAACCAAAGCACGTGTCCTAGCACTTAAAAGGCAGAATCGATCTTTGGTTCAAGAAAACAAGAAGATCCTAGTGAAGATGTTGAAAAAGAACATCAAGATTGAAAAGTGATTTGTGTTATTTCAATCTCAAAATTGTACTAGACTTTATTTGTGTTTTTATGTTGGTTATGTTATTTTTTTGGAAAACATTTGCTGATACTCATGACCAATATGTTTTGTTGTTCTTAAGTTGTTATAATTTTGAAAACATTCACTTCAAGTTTCTGTTTATTTAATTATGAACTATATTAGTTATTGCTCAACATGAATCCCTAATTATTTTTGCAGTGACAATTTGCTAGCAGAATCAAACTGTGTTGATATTATTTTATATTATCAACACCATAATCATGCTAGCTACATTAAAGCAAGTGTATTGTATGTGTATTTTGTTTTAGAAGATTGTAGTCTTTCAACATTTGTTTACATTTCAATCTTATCAATCAATTATTCGTAAAAATATATTTCAGGTTACATACATATAGTATTATCTTTTGTTATCTGTGTATTTGTGTTTTTATGTTGGTTATGTTATTTTTTTGGAAAACATTTGCTGATACTGATGAACAATATGTTTTATTGTTCTTAAGTTGTTATAATTTTGAAAACATTCACTTCAAGTTTATGTTTATTTAATTATGAACTATATTAGTTATTGCTCAACATGAATCCCTAATTATTTCTGTAGTGACAATTTGCTAGCAGAGTCAAACTGTGTTGATATTATTTTATATTGTCAACACCATAATCATGTTAGCTACATCAAAGCAAGTGTATTGTATGTGTATTTTGTTTTAGAAGATTGTAGTCTTTTAGAATTTGTTTACATTTCAATCTTATCAATCAATTATTCGTAAAAATATATTTTAGGTTACATACATATAGTATTCTCTTTTGTTGTCTGTGTTGATTTGTAAACATCGTTATATGTTGCTAGCTGAATCTTAAAGTGTTGATATTATTTCTTTTGTCAACTACACTATCATGCTAGATAAAGGGAGTAACTTTTGATCTATCGTACATTTTTAAATACAGTATTTGTTGCATAACATATAAAACTTATTTCATATTTTCAAAACCATGATAGCTATATATTGTACATCATATATAACTTATTCTGTTTATTAAAATTTTAATAAATTCATAATATTTCTATTTTAAAATCTATTTTTTTGGGTTCCCTACACAGATACACAAATTATTAAAATTTCTAATTTTATTTTTAAAATAAATTTCTTTTCAATAAAATTATTTTTAATCAATTAACTTGCCAACATATGTATTTACTTTTAAAATTAATTCATCTATTTTCAATATATCTTTTTATTTTTAAAAATAATTTTCTGAAGATAAATATGTCTTTTTTATTTAGTTAATGTTTTTAGATATAAAATTTTTAAGTTTTGAATTCTAATCAACGAAGACAAAATCCAAAAACCGACTTTCATTGAAAATTTATACCATGACTTATTTCATGTTTTCAAAAAAATGATAGCAAAATCAAATATATTCTACTTCATATATCTCTACATAGATACACAAACTATTAAAATTGTAATAAATTTATTTTTAATCAATCAAAACAAAAATTGACATTCATTTACATTTATTGATTATTTTTGTTTTTTTAATATTCTGTATTGCTGTTTGAACTTCTAATTTGTACTTTTATTTTGAATTTTGAATTTTGAATTAATCAAGACAGAAAATGACATTCATTTATATTTTTTGATTATTTTATTTCTTTAAATATTTTGTGTTAATCCTTGAAATTCTAATTTGTATTTTTATTTTTAATAATTTGTAATATTTGTAATTTGTAATAAATTTGTAATAATTTGTAATATTTGTAATTTGTAATAAATTTAGATTTCTTTATTATTTTATTTCTTTAAATATTTTGTATTACTCTTTGAACTTCTAATTTGTATTTTTATTTTTAATAATTTGTAATATTTTTAATTTTTAATAAATATATACGAATTTAAATACATATTTTGGAAATCATTAAAGATATAGAATTTGAAACAGTGTTTTGATATCCATATAAAAATTGAGTATCCATCAAGTTTTGTTTATTATCCATCAAGGAAACAGAAGGGTCACTCCCCGTAAACCTCCATGGATACCTTTGTCAGTGTGGCTGTCAGAATAACTTTAGGAAGATTCACTACAATGCATTTTGTTCATAATCAGGTATGTTTACTTTACATAAAGTTGAAAAATATGTTCTTTCTGCATTCATCTTTTTCTGTTAACTCAATATTATTCGTTCAAATGTACTCTAAATGTTTTTTCTTCCACCAGCCATGCATTTTTCAAAACTTTGTTCGAAACCTTATTTATTCTTTTATATATATATATATATATATATTTATATATATATATATATATATATATATATATATATATATATATATATAAATCAAAACTTTATTTTATAATCGTTCAAATCTATGGCTTTTTCTCTTTGTTGTGCATGCTTCATCTATGTCAAACTATTTTTTCTTTGATCAAACATGCATCTCTTACTTACTATGTTTTTTAATTCTAAAAAGGTTAAGTTTCTTCAAGAATCGTTCAAATATATGACTTTTTCATTTTGTTGTGTGTTCTTCATTTGAAATTTTTTTTTTCGATCACTGATTCAACTTTTTGTGCTTGGTTAGAAATCTTTTTTTTTAAATGTAAACTTTCTTCAATAATCTTTGAAATCTACGAAATTTTACTTCCATAAGCAAATACTTTATTTTTACTTTGCTGTAAATCTGACGTATTAATTTATTTTCTAAAAATGTGAACTTTCTTCAATAATCCATCAAATGTTTTTGTTTACATCAGACATGCATGTTTTTATTCCTTTGGATGAAATTTCATTTATTCTTTGTCTTTCTTTCACGATCAGTTTAATGTTTGCTTACATTCTGTTTATTACAATCATTTTTAAAATGTTTTTCACCCTGTTTTTTATTTGTTGAACACTGGAATTTTAGGAGTTCGGTCATGTTGATCGAATATTTGTTGCTATGTTTGCGCAACAATTAGGACCGGTTTGGCAGTTGGAAAATATTAAAGGAAATCGCCATCAATTAACTTTTAATATGGATGTTAATATTCCATTGGTCACTAATGGTTGGTCTAGCCTAAGAGTTTTTTATAAATTGGAATATATGCACCAAATAATATTCAGATATGTTGGCAACTTAACATTCCAGATTACTGTATTCTCCAGCATGTCTGAAATATCAACCGCGACAAAGTTTCTTACAAACATACATCGAATGCGAAGAAAACATCTTTTTAGAGTGAAATTGACAAAATCTCAAAGCAAAGCGAACCATTTGGTGAACAGTGTGGTATTATATTTTTTTTATATGCTATTTTGTTGATATAAGTTGTTATTTATTTTTTTGTTTTTTTTATTTCTTTTTTCAGGACCTACCAACTGACTTTGCAGCTTACGTTCGGAAACGTAGATTCAAGAGGTTGGAATTGCAGGGATCGAAGAACACATTCATTGTTCAGTGTAAGCTTTTGGTGCGTAATTCACCTAAAAAGTCAACTAAGATTGGGAAGGGATGGAAGGACTTCTGCAGATTCAATCGGTTGAAAGAATGGGATGTTATTGTGTTTGCAGCTCACAACCAAATGAGAAAGAAGAAGATAAAAGTCTATGTTAAAAAAAGAATTTAGCTTTTAATATTTAACTTTTCTTTAATTTTACTTTAGATGGTATTTGTGGTTTACTTTGCACTTTCAAGAAAGTTTGCTTTTATTTTGTTTGTAAGACTGAATGCATGATAATTTTGTTGCTTCTAATAAGTACAAGTCATATTTATAACTATTATCCGTAAGTTAATTATGGTCAACTTTAATATTTTACTTAATTTGATTTTACTTATTTTCATGGTTCAAATTATGTATTATAGTTATGTATTACTTTTATATAAATTTCTTAAAAAAAACATCATAAGAACTAAGATTTATTTTAATATTTATTTTATATAAACAATATTCAATTGTGATAATAAAAATTAATAAAAATTATTTTATAAAAACATTTTTAACAGAGGAATTCAAATTTTTTGTAAGATTTAATTGATTTAAGAAAAATATGTTTGAAGTCGTAAAAAAGAACTCAATATCTTAACTTGTTAACTTGGTAATTGTTTTAACTTGGTATTCCTTTGTAATGATTATTTACAAATCGTTAACTTATTTGAATACTATCATAACATTATTTCTTTTATAAAAAGAATGCAATAAAAAAAATGATTTGTTACTTTGAAACACGTGTTGTAATTTAAATTAAAATTTTTACATTGTATTTATGTTTTAAAATGATATTCAACGTATTCATTTTTCATCAAAGGACAATTAAAGATTGATTGGACTGTCATTCTTTTTGTTTGACCTGATTTTTAAAAAAAAAAATTATTTATTAGTTTCAGGGTACACTAAATGTAGAAACAAAGTTCTACTTTCATGGTTGACTATTACCAAGCGTAGTACTTATGTGTTGGCCCAAAAAGGAATTATAGCACAGATGCACATTCTGAATAGAAGCATAGCAGTGTCTGCAAATCATCAATTTGGACATTGCAGATCAAAAGGTACGCAGTTCAAAATATTGATAAAAAGGTACAATTTTCCATATCAATGACTTGGTTGTTTTGTTTTATAAAAAGATTGTACTTACATTAGCTACCTTAGGAATATTCAACGTGGAAAACTAAAAATGTCCTTTCATCTATTATTAGCTTTTTATATTCAACACATCCTCCAACAAAATTTAATTATTAATCAAAATCTTTTTTTTATTCAACTTATCTTGAATATGTAAAGAAACATAACAGCAAGAGAATGCATAACTTCTAAAAACTTTGAACAGTAATACAAACAAATGGCTACAAATGATTCAAGAAATGCAAGAAGAAAAAGGAAGAGCATTGTGTCACAAAATATTTCAAATATGATGATGATGTTGTCAGGTAAAATAAATTTATTTCTCATTTCATTTGTTGTTAAAACTCATTCCAAATAAATACATTTACTTATCATCCAATACAATAACATAAACATTCATATGTTATAACAAAGCTGTAAATACCAACACATATTTTTATTTTGTTCTCTTCACTACAAATACCAATCAGGAAAAATCCATTGACACTGAAGCATTTTCTTCTGCAAATACTACACCTCTTTCTCATTATACAAATTTTGGTAATCATTTTTTCATTCAATACAAATTGTTGTAATCATTGTCCATTTATTGACAGTGAAGAATTTTTTCATTGTTATATTGTTTTAATAAGTTACTAAATACACCATCTTACGGATAAGTTGTGTTCTTAATTTTTTTTTTAGGTATTGATATAAAAAATGCAACAGATGCAACTTCTTGAATAGACTAACACAACTTCTTGAATTTGTAAAAACTAGCAGTTTTATATTTTTTAATATGTTTATTACTTGGATTGCATACATAGATTGGTTTTACTACTAAAGTTTAATATGTTTATTTCAAATGAACTTTATCTATTATGCTCTCATTTTAGTTTTGAACAATTCTCCCAATATGGAATGAAAATCTTACCCCAAATTCAAATATCAAAAACTCCTCATCTCTCAATAAAGATAGAAACGTGCATGATCAAGCAATTCAATCTTCAAATAGAAAGCCACTGTTGAAGTTGACATATCATGGTAAGTTTGTTCATTGAATTTAAAATTCATTCAAATTCCCAACAATGAAATTGAAATGCACAATGTCTTTGTCAATTTATCCATACTCAATGGACATCCAATGAAATTGACAAAGATGGAGAATAAATCATTGCATTTGATAATCAATTTGTTTCATGTTTTTTCTCATTCATCTTTATATTTAATGTAATCTTTCTATTGTAAACTGGATACATTTTTATTTAATTTTGTTTAATTGCAATTTGCAGACGTTGACCAAATTAATTATAAGTATGCACGAAAAAGAAGGAAAGCTATTAGGAATCAGAAGATTGCAAAAAAAAGTAATATCATTGTTGATAAATCTATTATTATTTTATCTTTATTTCAATTCCTTTAATATTTTTTCTATTACTAATATTTACTAACATTTCATGTAAAGAAATTCATGGTTCTACCTCCATTAGATCTGTAATGGATTGTACTTCAATTGAAATCACCAATGGTCTAATTTTGCACAAAAGCAACATTAACAACACATGTACCAATTGAACTTATAATTCTGTCACTGTTTCACAATAGTCAAATGTGAAACCAACAAAATTATTTTCCATTAAACTTAAGTAAAACAAATTCGTACAATATCAAAATAAGAAAACAGTTGCAAACTAATATATCATCAGTTTATATTTCATGTCAATATGAATGTTGAATTCAGTTCATGAATTTATGCATATACTTGCAGGTATGGTTCAAAGTGACTGTCATAATACACAACCACTGTTGAATAAAATTACTAACAGGTTAGATAAAGAATTTGTTGATAAAGAATCTGTGGATTCTTCTGCTTATTCTGAAGTTGTTAATCATTTTTATGTTGAAGAGAACCTAAGTCGTGGTAATTTGTACTATTAACAAAATTAATTTTATTACTTTAATTACTAATTGTTACAAATTCATGTTGCTAATCTTTAGCTTAATATTTAAACATATCTAAGCTGCCATCCTATGCTAGTGCAAGACCAAGTAAATAATCTCAATATTTAGAAGATATAAAATTCTGTCAGCCTTCTCTTGAGGATGCTATTACACCTATTTCAAAGATATTGGATTTTAACAATAATTCTGATGAAGATGAAAATGATGGTAGTCAATCATGGTTGATTTTAAAAAACAAATTAATATTGTATTTATTTTCCTTTTATTAATAATTGCTTTTTTATTTTATTTCAGATTATATAATTGGGTATTTCTCATCTGATTTGTATTCAAGGGCCAAAATTCAAGGTGCCACACTACTTTTTAGTCAATTTATATTGTTATAGTGTACATATAAATATAAATATGTTTTAATGACATATTGTTTTTTATGTACTTAGCAAATGTTGATGTAGGGGACTGTTCCATTGAGTGTCCTTATTGTTAAACTCAATTGTGGTACGAAGAAAGATCTGATAAATGCAAAAGATTAAAACAAGTTGATTTATCTTTTTGTTTTCAAAAGGGAAAAGTCCAACTTCCATTGTTGAAGAAACCTCCACAAATGCTTTAAAAGTTGTTGAAAGGTGAAGACACTACAAGCCAACATTTCTTACAGTACATAAGAAGTTACAACAACATGTTCTCATTTACATCAATTGGTACTAAGATTCATTCGTCAATCAATGATGGATGTGGTCCTCCTCAATTTATTCTTAGTGGTCAAAATTACCATCGCATTGGAAGTTTATTGTCCAATAAGGATCAAGTCCAAATTTTGCACAACTATATATTTATGACACAGAAAATGAAACAACAAACAAATTTAGTCACTTTGGGTATATCTACATACTTTATTTTTGTTTTACCAATCATTGCGTATATAATAGATCCATTTGTAATTTTACAGTTCTGATATACAACAATCCTATTTGATAAATCATTGATCGAAGAGTTAAAAAACATGATTGACAAACATAATGTTCTTGCTCAATCATTCAGAAGAGTAAGAGATTTTATACATGATGATGACCGATCAGATTTTGGATTGAGGTTATTTAGACATTGCTTTAAGGATCCTAGAGTATACAATACACCAATAGCAGATGAAGTCGCAACATTGATAGTTGGTGATTTGAGCACCTTAGATGTAGGAAGGGACATCATTGTTAAGAAAGTTTGTGGTCAGTTGACGAGACTACATGAAACTCACACATGTTTCATTCCTCTACAATATCCTTTGATTTTTCCATATGGAAAGGATGGTTATCAAGAGGATATTCCAATTAGAGATTGTCACAGATATGGTCAAAGTCGAAAGAGAATTCAAATTTCTTTACAATAATTCATTGCTTTCATAATAAAAGATAGAAAAGTTGAATTTGGTAACATTGTACATTCACGTAGATTGTTTCAACAGTTTTTAGTGGATACCTACACCATGATTGCAGCCCAAAGGTTGTCTTTTATAAGAAATAATCAAAAACTCATTTGTTTCGATATTCTAAATGGGTTACAAGAAGCTGTTAACAAAGGTGAAATTGATCCTTCTTCCATTGGAAAGCATATAGTTTTGCCAGCTTCATTTACAGGTGCTATGAGATACATGTTCAATAATTGCCAAGATGCTATGGACATTTGTAAGAGGTATGGCTATCCAGATTTGCTTATAACAATCACATGTAATGTAAATTGGCCTGAAATTCTTGATTTTGTAAAATTAAGAGGTTTAACTACTTCAGATAGGCCAGGCATTGTTTGCATAGTTTTTAAAATGAAATTAGACCAAATGATGACAAATTTCAAGAGGAATAATTTCTTTGGCAAAGTCAATGCAGGTACACAAACTACATTTCCATCATTTAGACTTTTTACCGCCAATTGTTTTATCTAATAATTATCTTCAAATTTTAGGTATTTATATAGTTGAATTTCAAAAGAGAGGTATGCCACATGCTCATATATTATTATGGTTGAGTGACTCAAACAAGTTAGAAAATGAAAAGCACAAAGATGAAGTAATCTCTGGTGAACTTCCTCATCCAGATCTCTATCCAAAACTTTCAAAGGCTGTTAAAACAAATATGATACATGGTCCGTGCAGAGTCGCTAGATTCAACGCACCATGCATGAAAGAAGGTCGGTGTTCTAAATTTTTTCCTAAAAAATTTAGACATAAAACTAAATGAAGATGGATATCTTGTATATAAGCGTAGATATGATGGTTTATTTGTGTTGAATAATGGACATAAATTAGGTAATGGAAATGTCGTGCCTTATAGTTGTAACACCCCAACTAAAACCCGATGCTACTAGATGTTCTTTACTTGTCTAATGTATCATTTACTTATGTAAGGAAAATTTATTTGTATTCATTTAACAAATACCAAACAAAAAAATATAATAATACATCACTCGAATGTATCATATGTTAGATATACATGATATTTATGCGAATAAAATGTTAACATACATATAAGTGTTTGTAACAGAAGTTTGTTTATACTTTTACAACCAACTAAAGGTACTTTTAGTTTGAAATACATCACAAACAAG
>Ga0214545_1006710_pt1 | contig 19834 bp, 11 predicted proteins | sample CNSS4metaG_FD_160064 | JGI IMG/M metagenome (GOLD analysis project Ga0214545, IMG submission 160064) | Root nodule microbial communities from cowpea collected in UCLA plant growth center, Los Angeles, California, USA - CNSS4 | ecosystem: Host-associated > Plants > Roots > Nodule | place: USA...
GTAGATATAAAAAAAAAAAATAAAATATATAAAATAATATATTATAAAATATAAAATATATTTATATATATATATATATATATATATATATATATATATATATATTTATTTCTTTTCTCTTTTTTTTCTGATCATGTAATAAATCCATTAACAATCATGGACCATGGACAGACAGACTATATATATATATATTGTTTTTCTGATCATACGATTTTACTGTGATAAATCCATGGACCATGGACAGACAGACTTGCCTGGTTGTCGGTTTATGAATTATGAGTATTAAATGAACCGTAGAATTCCACAACTTTCTAAATCAATGGATAAACGTAGCCAGTTTTATAACCGTGTATTAATAACAAAATAAATCAAATTAGTGTACACATGGCTTTTGAGAATAGTGAGTGTCATGAGACAAATAGCATCATTGTATTTAATCATTGAAAAAGATTCAAACCTATCTAATTTAGTTTCATGGATACACAAATACATACATACACACAGAGAAAGAACTCTAAATAAGCATAGAACAAGATAACTTTTTTGGTGTATGTGTGTATGGATAAATGCAGTATACAAAATTGATAACATAGTACAAAAGCAGCACCACGTGGATTGAGGGTTGAGGTTTATTCATATTCTATTCAAGTGTCTTCAAAAAACATCATCTACACAGTTTCTTTCTTCATATATTATAATATATTTTCTTCACTTTCCTTCTTCAACGACTATTGTGAACACAACCAAACCAATGGCATCCGATCCTGAACAACCCTCTTTCGCAAAGGTTTTCCGTTATCCCTTTTTCGTTTTTTCTTCTTTGGGAATTCACCATCTTCCATGGATTTGAATTGTATGCATATATATATATATATATATATATGTATATATATATGTATATGTATATGTATTTATATATATTGTAGTATGTGAATGTTCACTTGGTTTGGTTTCTGAGAAAAAAATATTTTGGTGAGGAAGGAAACTGTTGAAATTCTGAAAGGCTGTCGGTTGTGAAACAATCCCGGTTTCAGTGGGTGTGAATAAAATATTTGTACTTGGTCAACTCAAAATGAGCTCAAAGAAATTTGAGTTCAAAGAAAACAACTTCAACTGCTTCATTTGGGGTTTTGACATGTTCTGAATTCTACCTTTAATTTCGATTAGTTCATACGTTATACGATTTGTCTGGTCTTTGAATGCTAGTTCTGTATTCTGAAGCAGTTTCACTACTGTTTTCCGTTGTTCTTTGTTTGGCTGAATATTTTGTTGAGAGAGCGTCGATAGAAACAATAAAATTGAATTCACCACTTTTCCTTTTTTTTGCTTGTGTTTGATTGCCTATCAAATATGTTTTTTTCAATGAAAATTGAGAATTATGTGCATCTTGCTATCGATTACTTGTTTCTTCAAAGGGATTGTTTTGCAGTGTAGAAAATTAACTCGAAACAAGAGTAGGTTGAATGGTTGCAATCAGTGCTATTCCGTGTGTTGTTTTAATGGCAATTAAACCAATTCGGTTATAGCTTTTGGTGTTTATTTTCCCTTTCTCAATACTTAAAATGCTTTGATTTTCACCAGGAAGGAAATTCGTCTGGTGAGGTTGCGAGTGCGAGGGAGCCTTTGCTTGTTGGGGTTCATGACTCCGAGAGCTATTCTGTCTCTGCTGCAATTCTTCCGTGAGTTTTAGCTTTTCATCCCTTCTTTGTTAATTTTATGCGAATTTAGATTCTCTGTTTGATTTTTTTGTGTTATTCCTCTACTTTGTCTTCATAATACACCGATTACCATTAATTTTGACGTTTTAAAATATATTAAAAAGATATTTAAAATAACAACACAGTGTATTTTTAATGCTCAGTAAAGGACAACACCAAAAAAATCAGTAGAAAATCTGGACTCATTTTATGCATTGCTTAGGAAATCTACCATCAAGTGTTGTTTTATGGTAAAAAGAAAAAACCATTACACTAGAAAACTACATAAAGCTCTGCTTTTAGGTTGGACTAACTCATGTCAAGGACTATAATTTGTTTAACTCTTAGTAGTTTTATATAGAGAACTGTCATTTCTGTAAGTGGGTGTGATGTTTACCATGTTTGCTTGTAGTCTCACCTAAAGGGCGTTTTAAACATTCTCAGGTTTCTCTTCCCAGCTCTTGGTGGCCTACTATTTGGCTATGATATTGGTGCCACTTCTTCTGCAACCATATCCATTCAGGTATACCCTTCTTCCATAATTTAGGTACTGGCTCAACATTTTTATAATATTCATGTGGGGGTAAATATCTCTGTAAATTTTCCTCAGAATCTGCTATTCAGTTGTAAATTTTCTGTTTCTTTTGTATACCTTGCAGTCATCGACGCTAAGTGGAATATCTTGGTACAACTTGTCCTCCGTTGAAATTGGTCTACTGGTAAGTTTAATTGGTTATTCTGCTTTCTTTCATTGGTCATGGCTTCTTTTTCCTGTTGTCATTCTTCTGATTTGACACATTTGTGCACTATTGTGATTATATATTGATCTTGAAAATAAGCTGGGGCAATGGCACTTGCTATCTTTTGCAGACTAGTGGATCATTATATGGCGCCTTAATTGGCTCAGTGTTGGCCTTCAATGTTGCTGACTTCTTAGGTAATTTCTCCTTTTGTTGGTTTTCATATGTGCTATTTCCTTCCTGGTGAAACTGACTTGAAAATTTTTATTTTTAGGAAGAAGAAGGGAACTCATTTTAGCTGCATTACTGTATTTTATTGGAGCTCTTGTAACAGCATTCGCTCCTGATTTTCCTGTGTTGGTGCTTGGGAGACTTATATTTGGCACTGGAATTGGACTGGTATACTCTTTTTCTCCCAAATACTACATCTTACCATGTTTTCATGCTCTTTTTTCTACCAAATAGTGTTGTATATTTTGTCTATAACTTATCAACTCTTGAGCAAGATACATTATTTCAATTTCATGTATTTTAGGCAATGCATGCTGCTCCAATGTACATTGCAGAGACAGCTCCAACACCAATACGTGGACAACTAATATCTCTGAAAGAGTTTTTTATAGTACTTGGGATGGTGGTAAGTTCTTCAGTTCTTGAACTCTTTTATAGGACTTTAAATTTTCTCGTGTGGTCTATGAGCAGAATAAGTGAATACAACATTTTGAATATTTCCTTCTACTATTTTATAACCTTATCAGATATGATATTCTATCAAATTACTTTCAGTTCTGAATATCCTGGTATTACAAAAAGTGATTACATATCATTTTGCAGGCAGGATATGGAATTGGAAGCTTGTTTGTAGTTACTGTATCTGGGTGGCGGTATATGTATGGAGTTAGTAGTCCTATAGCAATCATCATGGGACTTGGAATGTGGTGGCTACCAGTTTCTCCTAGATGGTTACTTTTGCGTGCTATTCAGGGAAAAGGGGATGTTCAGAATTCGAAAGACATAGCAATTCGTAGTTTGTGCCAGCTTCGAGGCCAGGCTAGTGGTGATTCAGCTCATCGCCAAGTTGATGAGATTCTTGCAGAACTTTCTTATCTAGGTGAAGAAAAGGAAGTTACCTTCGGAGAAATATTCCAAGGAAAATGCTTGAAAGCCCTTTGGATTGGTGCAGGATTGGTCTTGTTTCAGCAGGTACTTCAATCACTCATATAAACTAGTAAAAATCACCCCAGATGCTTTCATTTTAGTATATTCACACTACTGTCTGCAAATTATGCAGATCACAGGGCAACCAAGTGTGCTCTACTATGCTGCATCAATCTTTCAGGTATTATATTGATTTTAGTCAAGGAAAATTATTGCAAATGGATATAATATAATCCATTGTTTTGTATCAGTAAAATAACATTATAATCCAATCCATTCTGTAGAGTGCAGGATTTTCCGGAGCATCTGATGCAACCCGAGTCTCTATTCTCCTTGGAGCTTTTAAGGTAGATCTCATTTCCTCATGTTAGTGATTGCACATTTGTGTTGAAACAAAAGCACTACTTGTTTTTCTTTTTCATTTTGCCAAATTTATGACCATTTGTTTGTGTTCTAGTTGATTATGACCGGTGTCGCAGTTGTAGTTGTTGATAAACTTGGAAGGAGGCCTTTACTTCTAGGAGGAGTTTCAGGAATAGTAAGTTCCTTCTTGTTTCTTTGATTCTGGAGGATGGTTTTGGTAGTAATTTCCTGATAAAAGAACACTTCATGCTTAGGCCAGTCTACTAATTAGTGCTAATTATGACATGAAAACTTCAATTAAGGATCCTGTTTAAAAATTTAAGAAGTCATATTTTTATCTTTATCACAGGTGATATCTTTATTCCTTCTGGGTTCATACTACGTTTTCTTGGATAACTCACCAGTTATTGCTGTAGTTGGTCTGCTGTTGTATGTAGGCTGTTACCAGGTGAATATGCTTCTTCTTTATATCTTTCTTTAGATCATATATACTATAGTCTTGCTGAGAGTACATGGAATATATGATTTTTTTTTTCTCATAAGGGTTCTCCATTGTCTATTTTCAGATTTCCTTTGGTCCAATTGGTTGGCTCATGATAGCAGAGATTTTCCCCTTACGCCTAAGAGGACGAGGACTTGGTATAGCAGTACTCGTCAATTTTGGTGCAAATGCCCTTGTCACATTTGCTTTTTCACCATTGAAGGTGATGAACAACTTCAAAAGGAGACCATAAACTCATATACATATTTTAAATGTGTCATCATCAGCATCATCATATGATGGCCATATTTCACAAAAATCTTATCTCACTGTCATACACAAGCATGTGATATAAATGGCATTGACCTTGTTTGTTAATTGAAATTGAATGTGTTGTGAATTTTCTTTCTTTTCCTCTCTGTCTATTTTGGTTGATTAGGCTGTGTGATGAAACATCATCTTGAAATTGCTATTCAGTGAACCCATTGACTTCAATAAAATGCCTGTCTGAAACTTTGTTTTCTTCACAGGAATTACTGGGAGCAGGAATCTTGTTCTACATCTTTTGTGTAATAGCTGTGGCATCTCTTGCATTCATATACCTTATTGTACCAGAAACAAAGGGGCTTACACTGGAGGAGATAGAAGCCAAATGCCTCTAATCAGTCACCTTATTATCTCAATATATACATATATGTTTTTGGTACTCTGCAACTTTTCTTTAATACATCTGTAATTACACATTATGTGATTAAACCAGTCATTAATTTCAGTTTGTAACTACACATTATCATAGAGTGCAGCAGATTCAAACAAGTGAGAATAGGAGACATTCATCAAATTATTAGAGTAATTCGTCTCCCAATCCTACAGTTTCATGTTCTTAAAATCTCCAAACTCATTCATTATCCTTTCTTTCGTTTTGGTTCAATATATCGAAATACTAAATTTGAAAAAAAAAAATGCTTGCAATATACTTATTAGTCATTCTCCTTTTAATATTTTATTATTGGGTATATACACTAACAATTCGAATAAAAAAATGCATATACCACGTGATGAAAATAAGTGGAATATGTAATAAGGAACAATAACTAATCCACTAATCCAGGATTGGGACTGGGAGAAAATTCCTAGCTAATAATTGAATTGCTTATATCATTAACAAGAGGAACAAGAGGTAGAGGTGACATAATGGGATGAAACAAAAACCTGAGTTTCTTAGAAACTTCCTATCCTAAAACTACAAAGAAATTGGTCAGAAAAATACAAGATATTCTTATCGGAAAGCAGCCTTACTGTTCTGAAGTGGAAAGAGTGGGTTCCCAGAAAGTCAAAGTTGAATCCTCATATATTTAATCATTGAACTTTTGATAAAAATGACGAGGCTCAAGTCATAGGTTATAAAATATAAAATATATTAATATTCAGTAAAATAATTGAATAACTACTGCAATTACTCTTGTAACCCATTAGCGATATCATATATATTCAAATTGTTGAGATACCAACTAAATGTATTGTTAACTATATTCAATTATGATTATATCTCCAATTCATAAGTGCTCAAGTTATTAAGTTTTTGACTATTGTGTATTAGTAAATTATGAAGCTTTCTATTTTGTCAAACCTTGAGAGGAAGTGATGTTCATATGGACAATGATAGCTCCATTCTTAACGAATGCACAACACAACAAGAAAAGGGCAAGAGAGTATGAGTTAATGAGATGACCGTTTGGTGAAAACGATGGCCACTGTCACTTCGGCTCTCCAAGAAGTCAGCAAAACTTTGGTATCTCAGCATCAATCTTCAAAGCAGTTTAAGTATTGGTGTGTACGGTGACAAAATTACGAAAATCGAGATAATCATAAGAGTTCTTTCTTCTTATCGAGTTTCACAATCTGAATTATTATTATTATTATTATCACACGAACAAGATAACACGAAATTAATCAATCTGAATTATTATTATTATTATCACACGAACAAGATAACACGAAATTAATCAAACACATAGCAGACAGCACAAAAACCAGATATTATAAGTTAGAGAATTAATTAGAGTGCTTAACAGTAACAGAGTGCAACTGCAAGACACCTCAACCAATCAGAGATAACTGTCATAAAGATAGCAACTGGTTGCATCACAAAGAAATGGATCCAATACTACTTAAATACAATTTCCTCTTTGACACAAGTTATTTAGAGATTCCCCCCAATGGAGAAGTCAATGGGCCACAACTTCATGGGACCAGGAGCTGTTATGGCATTTAACACTAGAGAAAAAAAAATGTGATCCTATCAAGTTGTCCACCAGCTCCTTCCAGAACCCTATCTTTCATTGTATCACCAAATCACTGAAATAGAGATTTTACTATGACACCAAATGTATCAGTTGGCATGCTTTTCGCAAACCTGAAAGCTATTACATGTAGAACCTTAGTTTAGCCCATGTGCGGGTCACAGTGGTGTAAACATAAGCTTAACGAAAGAGGTAATGAAAACATGGATATTTTGATGAAGCAAACTGCTAGTGGTATATGCAGTAGTTGCAAACTATGTTGATCAGATAAGCCAAATGCAACAGAGTTCAAAATTTAAAGATACAACAACCTAAAAAACTTAGTTGTGTCTCGCATGCATCTCATATGAAGTGTCCACCAAAAATAACATCTTCGATTAATATGAAACCAGAGGTTGAAGCCTAGAAATAGAACTGCAAACTAAAAACCACATTTTGGGTTCTGGTGCCTTTCTAAAAATCGATGAAAAGAAGTCATTAAAGCTCAGAACAGTCACTGAAGTGCATAAATGAACGCGTTTCTATCTTTGGATTACTTCAGTAGATTAAAGAGCTGCGAATACGAGTAAACTTCAAAAGCTTTTTTCTTTTAGAAGAGCTAGTTTCCTTTTTCATTTGACTGAACAACGAAATGCTTATTTTCCTCTATTCTTACGGTTTTCCTTTCATACCCACGTTCTGATTCGGTTGCCAGTGATGTATTTGTGAGACCTGGAAACCTAAAAACTAAATCTTAGGTGTTGATTAACAAAAAATCCTTTCACAGATGGCCATCCGAACTAATTACCAATGTGTTCCTCCCTGCAAGAAAATAAAATAACGATAATGAAGAAAAAAACAATGAAGCATGTTGGATGACAGTTTTCAGTTACGGAAACACTTGGGTTTCATTTTTTGGGATGTGGGGCATGGCGTTGTAGATGAGGGAAGGTAAGGTACTGGGTGAGTTATGAAGAACCATATAAAGTGGGGAATAGGACGCATACCCAGCCTCACAAAGTGTAGTCTACGTTTATGGGACCCTTTGCCAAATCAAGTTCAATAAGAGAACGTCTTATTCACAAGTCACGACCTTGACTTGTCGCAATCACTCAACTCCAGAAACAGCAGTGGCAGTCTCCCTTGTCACGCTCTGGACTCATAAAGAGGCTGATTCATCTTCCCCGTCTCTGCCGTGCCAGGAACACAAGGAGCTTCATTGCAGCACGAAAGAGACACACAACAAAGCCACCCATATGGCCCATAGATTTGAGAAACATCACCACCACTACCAACAAAGCCACGCTGTCTAAACTTTCGTAAAAAACACAAAAAGAAACAACCTTTATCCAGATCAGATGGCTTCCTCCCCGAGCAAGTTAACGCTTCTCCCCACAAAATAGTAAGTTGGAAAGTGAAGTAATCCATTTTTTCACGGTTGACTGTGCATGAATAATAGGTTGCCAGAGCAAAAAGAGTGCGTCATGTCGTCAGTCATCACGCACCAATTTCCATGCAGCACCTCCTTGGGTTTTCCCTCACCAATCAGTCACACGCAAATAGTTAAAAGTAATCTCTCCTCGAGTAAAATACTCAGACATTTTCCTCAACAATAACACCCACTAAGTCCCAGATAACAATATTTTTTCCAGGAAATTACATTGGACGAAAATGAATCCATCTTGCATATACAAGGTACAAGCAGATTGCAGATTTACAACTTCTGAACGAAATGATTTATAACACCTGTGTAGAGATGAGGAGGTAAAGTAAAGATAAAAATCCTTTGATATTCAGACCAATTTAAACCCATACAACAAAATCCAATTTACAGAGTCACAATGACCAGAAGCAATGAGAAAGAAAGAATTCTCCATCCCATAACTTCCTATTCCCATTGTCACTGTTTGCCTAGTCAAGCTAATAACACCATTGCCAGATAAAAAAAAAAAAGCTACTAAAACGAAAAAAAAAAATCAATTGAAAACGAAAGAAGTAAGGGGTGTGGAACTAGCAGAGGACCAAACTGCTAAAAGTGGCAATCCTCCAAAATGGCAGAAATCTCGCCGCGTCTGCGAGCTGAGATTGAAAATGTGCAGCAGTGGAGGCAACTGAAGAAGGTAGCAGTGCAGAGGGATCCTCCATGGCATATATAGACAAATAATTAATAATTAGCGGTTCCACACCAGAGAAAAAAGGACCAGGTGGAAAGGGTTCCCATTTCGTGATTTGAGAGGAAGAAGAAGAAGCATTAGCGCCACGAGGAGAGAGTCAAGAGAGGAACATCTTTCCAAGCGAGAGACAAGAAGCCCGGCGGCGTGGATTCAAGCAGCGAAAACAAAGAGCTGTAACCGTAATTCCAGAGAAGTATCTTCGCCTGACTAACTGCATAATGACTCAGACTCACAGACTCAAACCCAGCACGCTCCATCAGAACCCTCCACTGCTCCCTATCCTCCATACTCTCCCTCACCGGCCCAGGCCCAATCACCGCGTCGATTCGCCGCCCCAGGAGAAGACTCTCCACCTGAAACCTCTCCGGCGAGTCCGCGGACAAGTTAGGGTCCAGCGATTCGAACACAGCGGAGAAGTACCTGAACGCGGTCTTGAAGCGGTTCACAAAGCCGACACGTGTCAGGCTCGCCTCGTACTCGCCGAGGGTGACGATTTTGGGGTTGAGAGATTTCGCCAACCGGAGGGCGGTGTCCACGGCGGTGGGAGGCTCGTCAAGGAGGTTGTACAACTGGAGCATGAAGTTCACGGCGAGGGCCTCGTCAGGGTCAATGCAAAAGCTGTTGCGGTCGAGGTCGTGAATGGGAGTGAGAATAGGCGTGAACTCGAAGTTCAGGTCGAGGAGTTTGGCGAACTCGGAGAGGCGGTTGCCGGTGGCGGAGAGAGATGGGCCGGGCGAGGCCCCAAGAGCGATGGCGGGAATTCCAGAGATTTTGATCTTATTGGGCTTTCCGGAAGAGCGAGTGGCGAAAGCCTGCAAGAGCGCGGCCCACTGAATCCCTTGGACGATGCCGAAGTCCAGGATGTGGATGTTGGAGGCGTCTTCGGTGGCTTCCAAGATGGCTTGGTTAGCAGTTAAGTGTGCGAACTTGGAGTAAGGGCATGCGTCGTTGAGGGCCTTGTAAGACAGCGTTAACTCCTCTGAGGTGGTTGTGGTCGCGCTTTTGGGCTCTCCCTTCTCTTTCTCGGCCCATATTTTACGGGAGAGGGCTTCGCAGAAGTAGAAGCCCACTCGCTGAGTGGGGTTTCCGTGCTGGGATACAGATTTTCTCAGCCGGGCCAACGATTCCGCGGCCTGATCCGGTTCGCTCTCCACGAGCGAGGCGCACTCTGTTAGGGCTTTGAGGAGCGGGTGAGCGGAGTCGGATTCGGAGGAGACGCCGGCGTCGAGGGGCTCCTGCGGCGGCGGGGGAGGGGTTGGCTGGAGCGGGAGCGAGGTGGCGGCGGTGGCGGTGGCAGTGTCGGAGGTGGGGAAGATGAGGCGGTTGAGATCGGAGGGGAAGGGGAAATCGGCATTGGTGTGCCAGGAGGGAGTGTCGGCGGCGGCGATGAGAGAGTCCATCCAGTCGTCGGAGTCGAAATCGGAGAAGCGGAAGGGGGCCGGTGCGGGTGCGGATTGCGTGTCCGGGAAATGGAATGGTGGATCGGGTTGGAAGGGGTCGGGGAAGTCGGTGGGATGGAGAGGGTAACCGAGAGTGGGGGTGTTGTTCCATGGAATTGGATGTAGGGAGAGAGGGTTGAGATGGTGTTGGTGATGATGATGGTGGTGGTGGTGATGGTGTTGGTGGTGGTGCTGCTGGTGCTGTTTTTGTTGCTGCTGTTCTTGCTGCTGCTTCTGCTTGATGACTTGCTGCGCAATGGCCATGAGGTTTCCACTGTCTGCACACATGTAAGCCATTCCCTCTTCTACTCTGCAAATCACATCACAGCATTTCATTTACTGGAATCAAGGTTTGAGAGTGAGAGAAAAAAGAGAGTGAGAGTGAAGTAGTGTGAAGTAGGGGTGGGAGTAGTAGAAGCCTACCTATGTATACAATAATATAAATATTTGGGAGGATCCGATTCAGTGGTAACTGGGTTGGGTTTGGTGCAGTAGGAAGTGTGAACTCAAGCAAAGAAAAAAGGTAAAGGGGTGAGTGAGTGAGTGGGTGTGTTAGTGAGTGAGGCTTGATTGATTGAACCGTTGAAGCGATGAGAGAGAGAGAGAGAGATGAAAGAGAGAGAGAGAGAGAGAGAGAGAGAGAGAGCGAAGAAGCAAGGCAACCTAGAACGACAACCTGATTAAAGCCATTTCAAAAAGACGCCATCCCCATGGTCCCACTTTCATTTTTCATTTTATTATTAATATTAATATTATTATATATATATATATTATTTATTTATTTTATTTATCCGAGTTAACTACTCTTCGTACCTTTTTTTCTCCAACGTTATATCTACCACTTTCTCAATTACTTTTGTCAATTCTCTCACTTCATTCAACTTAAGTAACCTCTTTTCTGCTTTTGAACCTTACCAAATCGAAATTTTTTCGATTTATTCGAATCTAATACTGTAAGGTTTCGAATTCTAGTGCTAATTTGGAAAATTAAAGAAATCATTATTACAGTCATTTTAATATTTCCTCATTTGCTTCGCGGAGTACTATTTTTTTTTTATGGAAACTCACGTGATCCTGCATGTGACTTCATTTCTAGTTATCCAATCGATTCCCTCTTCACCACATGCAATGCATTATTATGCATACAATTCAATCGGATCACTGACAAACTCCGTAACCCACACAAGGCCAAAACAAAGTTCTATGCATATTTAATGTCACATTCAATTTTTTAAGTAATCTGCGAATTCGTATATTTACACGTTTTTTTTTTCTAACGTTTTCTTTTAAAAATTAACACCATTAAACCTTCTTTAAATATCATTACTATTATTTCGCGACTTAGATTTTATACATACACGTATTTCACATTTTAACTGATTTTCAATTAATCAAAATCCATTTTACGTGTCTTCTGAAATAATTACTGTAAAGGATAATAGTTTACTATATATATATATATATATATATATATGTAAAAATAATTATTATTTGTAGGTTAAATACACTTAGTTTTCGTAAATAAGGCAATGTTTGATTTAATTTTCTAAAAGGACGTGTTGAATGTGATTATTGTCTACAAAAGTATTATTTTTACAAATTTTACTCAATTTGTAGTTTAGTCCATATTTCGTATGTTGTTAAATGTTGTCTTATTGTTGTTTTACATTCGAAATGTATGGAAATAACAGACTTTTACGTCTTATCGAAACAAAATACAGTTTCACACTTCGTTTGTTTCAGAAAAGGAGAATGCATAAAATTAGATGTATAGCTATAAATAATTTTAACGTTTCATAATAATTAATAATATTAAGTACATATAATAGTATAAATAGTAGTTGACAGACACATAGTTCTATTCAATTTTTTATCTTTTTTATAGCATTTTTATAATTTAGTAGAAAAAAGTGTAAATAAATACGAAAAATGATTTTATTTTCTGAAAAAAAAATAGTATCACACTCCAACATTAGTAGGTCCAGCTGCCACGACACTGTACACATGTCAGCTTACAGCAGCAAAATTATGTGGCAGCACTGCAAAAAATTATAGTACTGTTCATTCAATTTGTTGATTTAGTAAATGAAATATTAAATTTAATAGAAGCCTTTCTGTGACTCCCTGCATTTTAAGTATATTGTTAAAAATTTCAATTTTTTAAAATCGATTAAATATATTTTTTTATATGAATTTTAAAAGTAGTTTATTTCAAAAAATTTGTACAATTTAGTCTTTTATCTTTTGAAATATGTGAATTTAGTTATTTTAATCAAATTTTGTTAAATTTATTTGACATTTCAAATGCGTTTCATAATACTATTTGATTGAACAATAGAGTCAAAATATATCAAATAATATAAACAATTCAAATACAATCATGAAATACGTGCGAAACATTTTCAAGCACGTTTCATAATAGGATTTAATTTAACAACATAGCAAAAATGTATCAAACAATATAAACAACTCAAATACAATTTTAAAATACGTACAAAACATTTTGAATCGTGTTTCATAATAATATTTGACTTAACAGCATAACAAAAATGTATCAAACCGTATAAACAACTCAAATTCAATCCTGAAATACGTACCAAATATCAAATAAATATAACAAAATTTGATTAAAATGACTAAATTAACGTATTTTAAATCATGAAAGACTAAATTAATTTAAAATTTTAAAATAAGTTAATTAAAAAATTCATAAACCTTTTTAAATTAATAAAAAAAGGAAAATAAAATTGGTAGAAATAGAGTGTGGGGTGTTAATTGTGAGGGCGGTTGGAGGGGTCCACAAGGTTAGAGGGTAGTATTAGGAAAAGTGGGGCCCAGGTGTTTTGGACCAACGGAAGTGGAAAAATGGCGAAACGGAATGGAAAAGCAGCGGTGCAGGATATTTTGACGGGATTTTTCATTCATTATCTCTCACTTTCATCTCATCTCATCTCATCTCATTCTCCGTGTATTCCACTCATCCCACGTCATCATCCAGTCAACTCCCTGTTCTAATCAACTTCAAATCCTTTTAATTAATCTCACTTAATCACCGTTTTCTTCTCTCTTAATCTCTCTTAGGGTTTACAAATCCGCATTTTGGAGGTGTTTGATTAATCACTCTTCAAATTTGTTATTCATTTTGGAAACTTAAGCGGACAAAATTAAACGTCTCTGTCTGAGTCAATGGTTGGATGATTAGACAAGAAATCAAAGGCAGCCATTCTTTGCTTATCTTTAAAACCTACTAGGCCCACCCTTAATTATCCACACCTTTTTCCCCCTAAGCCCTTCAAATTATTTTATACCTTTAATTCCTGCCAAAAAGGTTTCATTTTCCAATTTTCTATACTTTATTTTCAAAATAAATATTTTTATCACATTTTCGAAAACAAAATTTTAGAACATAAGTGACTTTGAACATTAATTAGGATTTAAAGGTTAAGAATAATCTAAATATTTTTTCTACATTCAATTCTTTTAGTCTTTTAAAATTAATTTTCAAAATGAATAACAAATTTGAAGTTGAAACATTATTATTGTATGTAAAACGGGGTTTCCAAGACGAATTTCGTTTGAGATAATATGTTGATAACTTCTAAGATAATTAAATTAGTTGATAAATTAATGTATTGTTCTTTTAACTTAAATTATTAATACATATGATTATAATAACTTGTGAAATTAATGTATTTTGGTTAATATATATCAATATTATTTTTGGATTAAATTTATTTTTAATTTTGATGTAAAATTAAAATTCGATCTCCTCCAAAATTTTAATACAATTTAATTATCAAATTTTTTAAAAATTAAAAAACATAGTCTTAATTCAACTGCATGCTAATTTTTTTATATATCCAAAGATGTTTTAAGTTGATATTCGAATCTTTTAAATAATATAACAAATTTCAATTAAAATATCTAAAATCACGTACATAAAATATATTTGACAAAATTTAGTTAAAAAAACTTATTTATTAACTTTTAATTTTTGAGTAAAAAATATATCAAAATTTAAGATAATTAACGAATTTTAATTTTATTTTATAATTTTAGAGATTAAAATTATATTTAATTTTTATTTAATTATCTTTAAAAGGGGACGAAAACCAATTTACAAGTCTTCTTATAAACTCTTGTTTTACTTGAAGTTGGTTTGAATGCTATATAATTTTTGAGATTTTTTTTTTCAAGTTTTACTGAGATCCACGTTTTAATAATTCTATATTCAATTTTTTTTAACTTAAAAGCAATTTAATTATCATATATAAATTTTAGAAAAACAAGTAAAAAAAGAAAAAACATAAAAAGGGTTTGTGTGGATGGTAACAACAACATGATATAGCATAGGTGATAGAAAATGATAGATAGTAGTGAAGGAATTGACAAGTCGATCTTAGCTATTGTTTTTGTTTAAGCAGTGCAAATTCATGCATCTCAAACAAATCAAAGCCGCCAAATAAGACACACTATCACTACGCATGCACCCATATATGGCTTTATCATTTTTCTCTCTGATGCTCCCTTCCAATACTCCTTATGGCAGATCTATTTTTTTCTTTTTTTACAATAATATTTCGATTATAATTGTAAAAATGAGTTGGAATCCGCGAGTCAATCTGGCTCACCATGGATTATGATCGAGTTGGGTTGAAATTTTTTACAAATTTTGATACGAATTGATTTTTGACCCGGCTCATCTAAATCCCGACTCATCCGGGTTGAACCTGTGGTGAGCCGGTTGGTGAAGAGTTACACAAGTATTTTTTATTAAGTTGGATTTTGCATTTGGATCATATTAGGTTATTTTTTGTAGCCAACACGTATATAATTTGTATTTTTGTGATCTTGGTTTGTATTTGGATTGTATTAAAGTTTATTTAAATTTTAATTAGAAATAGAATTTGTTTTTGACTGAAAAAAAATAAAAAATTATATTTTTTAATTAAGTAAACCTGTGAGTCAACCTGTTTAACCCACCAACCCGTGGTCAGTAGGGTTCGAATTTTGTTAGCTCGCTAATAAATGAGTCGGATTGGATCGACTCACTAAGTAATCAACCTGTGATGAATCGAGCCTGGTTGGACCATGTTACCTATTTAGACAGCTGTAATTATGATTCTCATATTTTTACTTATATTATTTATTTTCTGAAGTGAATTAGAATAATTATAGATTAATGTATTATTATTATTATTTTTTAAAGAATTCTATATCTTACATTAAACCACGAAAAAAAAAAAGAAAGATGGAGGTGATATTACAATTTTCCTTTTTTTTTCTCTCCTTCACACAACTCTTCATTCTTCCATCGTTACTCTGCAAGAAAAATCCAAAACGCTTACGCAATTATAATATGTAACAGTAACACAATCTCCATTTGGGTCCAATGCTATGGACACAACATGGAGCTTAAGTAGACAAAATAATAGGTCTTATCATTGAAGTTCCAGAGAACTATCTCTATACATCGCACTCTATGCATACTTTTTCACTTCAGAGGGTTAAAAAAAAAAACACCACCAAAGTCTCGTAAATCAAGCTGTGTGGGAAAATTGAACCAATCAAGTTGTGGTCTTCAGAGATGAGGACAACAATATTCAAACTTCAGTCAAAGTGGTCTATTTTCACAACTATTTTGGTTACTTAGCCCCTCATTTTTAGTATATAAAGTAACACAATCTACACCTATTGTCTCATAACAAGTCTGGACCCAGCTCATAAATGAAAAAAGTTCACACACACAACGCAAAATTTACTACTCACTCATTTCCTCTTCAAACATTTGATGATTATTTGATATTGCTATCAACCAGTATCCATGGTCTCTGATTTTGTCTTTAAAGAGTATCTTAGAAAATAATAAAAAAATACAAATATTTAAACCGTTTTAAGTCTAAGATTAATAAAACATTTTAGATAATAAAAAGAGTAAATGTATTTAAATCGTTTTAGATCTCGATAAATACATTATGTGAGATTATTGAACGTAGTAAGAATAATATTCAACTCTTTTTATCATCTTTACATATAATTTAACTTTACTATTTTATTCGGCATGAAATTTAAACTTGTACTTAAATTTTTAAAATACATGCAAAGAGAAAAATACGGAGATACTATAAATTTATGACAAGAACAGCAAATTGTGGAAATACTGGAGATCGTAGACCTTAGAACAGTTTCATGTTTAATCCCCATGTAGTGTGCACTGAGTTTATGCATTATTGGTATTAAATATGTTTCGATTTTCTAAGTGCTGTAACCCGTAAATGATGGCTACTAAGACATTAATATATACTTTATTTTTCATATTTATTCATGTATTCTTATTGTTCAATTATGTCTTCCCCCTGTATTATATATATTTAATAGGGTCACACACATACAGAGAAGTACTTGGGTCAAATTTGCAGTGAAGCGCTTTGTTGAAGAAATGGCACAGTTGGTCATAAGAATGGAAACATGAAGGGGACAGAAGCTGTTTTTAGTTGGACTTTTGGAAGGAGAAAAAGACGTTGTCATATGATGGTAGGAGGCACCCTCACTTTGACATCAACATAATTCCATCACCCACTCATTACCTTCTTTCAATTTTCATCCATCTTCTCTTTTTAAATCAAAAACAAAGGCATTTCCCTCTCATCTCTTCTATTATAATACCATTTTTCTATTTCATCATAGAATGGTAACTAGAGAGATATGTTATTATATCCAAAAGAATTCAGTATCACCACATTGTTTAGAAATCTAGGTTTAAGTCTCGACTTCTAAACGATGTGAGACTATTGAATATGTGATGTTTCGACACGTCTCATAAATGACATGTCCTTTGTCCGACATGTATCAGACTTTGACACTTGTATGATACTTATAAGACATATTATATCTGATTTGAAAGATATCTTTTTGTTTTTGACTTGATTTTGATGATTAAAATAGGGAACAAATTTTATATCATCATTACTTTTCACTTTTTGGATATTAGATAAATAGATTAGATTCATTTTTATGTTAATTGACAATATGTTAATTGACAATTTCAAACTAACATGTATATACACAATATGTTCCGTGTTCTATATTTTGTTAATTTAGCTATATCTTTGTGTTTATGTCGTGTCTGTATCCGTGTCCGTAAAATATTAATGACTCTGATTAAGCTGATACTGCACCTGTTAAAAGAGAACCAAAATTGATTCCCTCGTCAAGGAAAGCATTCTGTTTTCACTTTTTAACTTTACCATGCTAAAAGTGGAGAAAGAACCGTTACCAGTTACCATTAACTATAATGAACAGTGAAGAGAGATATAACATGAAATTTGGTTAATTAGTATTCCGCAATAACTAATACGGAAACAGTGGTGGAGCCATGTATATGTTGATTTGAGGGGGCACAGGCTCCACCGCAATTCTTCTGTTAATCAAAGTGTTACATTCAGAAGATTATATGATGCCATATTCACAAAAATAATTGTTACTTTAAAACACTATACACTAAAGTGTTTTTTTTTTTTCTCTAATTCAGTTGCCAGAGTTAACTGTTCTTTGGTGACCATGACATGGATTTATTACACTTTAATAATAATTAGTGTCCTGCGGATCTAACACTGTCTGGGAACTCAGAGAGTGAACCCACACCAAAATCTCATAACCTGTTTCAATTTTTGTGTTTGACAATTTAAGTATAAACTTAAGTTTTAGGGTTAAATATGTTTTCATCCATTAACAGTGGCGGATCTTGACCAATAATTTTGGGGAAGCCAATATAATATATTCAAAATTCAAAATTTATATATTTAATTAGTGTCACTAATATAATAAAAATAAAAATGAATAAATAATTTATTATAATTATACATACAAAAAAAATCACACATATGCAAAGGATTGTCCTTCGTTCTTTCAGATTTTTGAACTCATCAATAATTTAATTAAAACTAAAATTGTCAACTATTTATTTTTCAATGTAAATATAAAAACGTTCCAAATAATTAATATAAAACATGTTCCTCTAATTAAACAATATGATCATTTGTATCATGATTCATGATACGTTAAGATAAAATATTGAATTTAAATTATTTTCATCGCCACAAATAACTTTCTTTTTATCACTTTTAACAAATAAATTCATTCTTTTATTCTTCATCAATATATCTATTTCTTTTTTAAGTTTAAGATTAAAAAATAATTTATCATAATTTAATTAGAAAATGAAAAATTAAGAGTCACTAAAAGAAAAAATTAATGACAACCAAGTTCCAAATAAAAGATAGTTATAAAAAAACACATAGAACAATCATTTTTTTCTCTCATAATCATAAAAATATGAATATAAGACTCGTATGGTAAAAAATAATGTTAACTATTAAACAAATATTTCATTATCAAGTGATATCAAAAATTTACCTTTTTTTTCTTCACGAATGAAAAAAAAAACAAATGAGAAATGAAAGCAAAAATAACAAATTTGTATTTAACTGTTTTTTTTTTCAAAATAAAAACAAAAGATGTGAGAGTGTGAGATCATAATAAGTTGTGAAAAACTTAAAAATAGAATGAAAAAATAAAAAAAATGTTAATAAATATTTTTATTCTTTATTACATTTCATTTTATATTTTATTATTTATTAATATTAAATGTTATATTTAAAATAAATAAAAAATACTAAATTAAACTTCTATTTCACTATATATTACATATAATTTAAAAATTTAAAAAAAAAATAAAAATAATTTATATATATAATATAAACAAAGTTAAAAAATTAAGGGGGGGCCATGGCCCACTCGTGCTCCAATAAAGCTCCGCCATTGTTCACATGACAGACAATATGATAGGAAAGTGGATCATACTTAGGGAGTTAGTGAAATTAATCATGTCATGACTTGTTAAATTATATTTTATTTCATCTTAATCCCTCTCTAATGATGGTCTCAAAGATAGTGAGTAAGTATGACAAGTGTAGAGTCTCACGAGTCCGTTCGATACGCTAATCTTCCGGAAGTAACGTGCGTGAGTATAATTGTAATAGGAGTTGGATGTGCCAGTGCATTGTAATGATGAGTGAGACTTTAGTAGTAATTTCTGTAAAAGCCTAATAGTAAAATCTTTGAGATTATTTTGTGGGTTGTCACTATAAAAGATTTATTTAATATTCTTGTACGTTATTTTGTCCTATCCAATCAATTTTTCCTCTCCTCTAAATGCATTAGCTTACCTTTTTTTTTCTTTTCCTTGTGTTGCTTGTTTTTATGTGATGATCATATATAAATACGTGAGCAGAGGTAGGAACGGATGGGGTCAGTAGCTCAGGAGAAGGAGTTTGTCATTAATAGTATCTCTAATAGTTTTGAATAGTTATTAGTTCAGTAGATGAAGTCTTTGTCTTTGTTTTAGAAAATTGTATCAAACATACTTATCATATTTTGAAGTACTTTGGGATGTTTAGGAAAAGTTATTTTGAGATACAATGTTAAGGGATTGTAATAGC
>Ga0214545_1006714_pt1 | contig 19828 bp, 8 predicted proteins | sample CNSS4metaG_FD_160064 | JGI IMG/M metagenome (GOLD analysis project Ga0214545, IMG submission 160064) | Root nodule microbial communities from cowpea collected in UCLA plant growth center, Los Angeles, California, USA - CNSS4 | ecosystem: Host-associated > Plants > Roots > Nodule | place: USA...
TATATATATATATATATATATATATATATGCAGAAACGGTGTCTAACGATATTAACTTTGTTGGTAAACTTATACAATAAGGAATCAATATTTTGTAAACAACTCTCTAAGGAGCAAATTGTATATCTATCACTATAGGTGACAAAAGATATGCTTGATCTTTGCCATCAAAATAAATTCCATTCAATGTATACCAATGTAGTTATTTAATTAATTTCCATTGTTGTCATCGTAGTTAAATTCTTTGAAGATAATTGTGTTATTTTGGGGAAAGAGTGAGTGTTTACTATTTTTTGGGAACAGTGTAGTGTGAATAACACAGTGGCATGGACATAACAGGTCTTATCTTTCAGTTCCACATGGCTTGGGTTTGAATTATGGGATTTTTTCTGTTAATAAGCACTTGATATGGTATACATTTCTAAGGTTGTTGGCTTTCGTCTAAACTTTGGATTGTGAAAAACATGAGAATAAGTAATATTATATTTATTTACCTATTATTATATGTATTAATTTCAACCTGTTATTATCATATTCTGAATCCCTGTACTAATTAGTATATTGAATTAAGTTCAATAGCCCAGTTTGCTTATGAATATACAAATTTTTGGTCTTAAAGAGTTAAACTATTTATGACTTTTTTTATCTATATATTTGTCGGTTTCCTACATGTAAACAAAACCAATACAAATCTTTTTTTATACTAATTCAAATGTTAAAATATTTTCTAATATTGACATACACATCGGAAAACATTAAGATAATTTGAATGATACAAGTGATAATACTGGTGACATTATAACTCAATTTAATATTATTTTTTAAAATATATTTAAAAAACATTCAATTTTTCAAACAATATTAGTACTCAAATAATAGTATTAATTGAAAATAAATTATATGTAATAGTTTTGTTATACTAATAAATACGTAGATGGTGTAAATGGTGTAAATGTTGTATTTGTCTACACTTATCTTTGTAACATGAGAAATAACATTTGTTTGAGTATACAAAAGGTTCGATACTTGGGAAATATGAAGAGTAAATCACAACTTTAAATAATAGAAAGACTAAAATTTAGTAAATAAAAATGATAACTCACTTTAGTGCATCGACACGTAGTGACTGCTGACATCAATGTTTTTGTTAAGATTAATAAATATTTTCGAACCTCATTATTATATAATTTAAGGGTTAATTAAGAAACCAATATATTTCAGTTGAATATTTAATTAAACAAAATTAATATTAATTTAAACTATAATTTACTGATATTATCATTTGTGTTATGAACACAAATCATGCAGTGTAAATATAAAATAATTTTATACCATCAATTAACTAAGATTACTATGAGCAGACAGTTAAAATATTTATTGTAAAATTAATTAATAAGTTTATGATATAATAATTTAGGTTGAAATCGGTATAAATTTGATGTGCAGCCTATGCATAAGCGTGTTTCTAAGTCCAAGTTTTACTATAACTCAGAATCAGTTAATTGTAGCAGGAGAGAAAAGAAAAGAATAAGCACGTTACAAACGAGAACAAGGTTCGTACAATTCGTATGTTTGTTCACTCACAACTCTACAACTAAAATACAGGTCTAGTTCATGGTCTACCCTGTTTCTCTCCAATTACTTTGTTCGTATCTATCATTTCAGATTTGAAGTGTGTGAGCACATGAAGATTCTCTCAAGGGCCCAAGGTCGTCTTTTTTGTTTCTTCCTCTTAGATAATTGCATTCCTATTATCATATGTATACCCGTTTCACTCACGGTTGCCTTTTGTAATCTGATTTTTATTTTTTGGTTGCAGTTCTAAAGTTTCGGTTTGCTCTTAAATGTGGGAAAATAGACCCTTTGTCTTGCAAGTTTTCATCCTCCTTTTCAAATGGGTCTTCGTCTGAATCGTATGGGAAAGCTAAAGTTGATTCCTTTATGGATGATACCTCCCATTCCCAAGACGATGCTTTGAAATCGGAGGCCATGAGGAAGACAGTGCATGATGTATGCCGGGTCTTGGACACTGGTCCCTGGGGACCTGCCCTTGAGGACGCCCTCAACACGTTTGATGACATGCCTCAACCAGAATTGGTAGTTGGAGTAGTAAGGAGGTTGAAGCATGTGAAGGTGGCATTGCAGTACTTTAGGTGGGTGGAGACAAAGACTGAACGGCCGCATTGCCCTGAAGTGTACAACGCACTTCTCATGCTCATGGCCAGGACAAGAAATTTGGACTACTTGGAACAAATTCTTGAAGAAATGGGTCAAGCTGGATTTGGACCCTCTAATAATACTTGTATCGAGTTGGTTTCTAGTTTTATCAAGTCTCGGAAGCTAAGAGAAGCTTTTGGTGTTATTGAAACTATGAGGAAGTTCAAGTTTCGCCCTGCTTATTCGGCTTATACGACACTGATTGGTGCTCTCTCTGCAGCTCATGAAGCCGATCTCATGCTCACTCTCTTGCATCAAATGCAGGAAATAGGTTATGAGGTAAGTGTACATTTGTTTACCACACTTATTCGTGCTTTTGCCAGGGATGGCCGCATTGATGCTGCTCTATCCTTGCTGGATGAGATGAAGAGTAACTCCTTTAATGCTGATATTGTTCTCTATAATGTATGCATTGACTGTTTCGGAAAAGTTGGTAAGTTGGATATGGCTTGGAAATTCTTTCATGAAATGAAATCACAAGGGTTGATACCTGATGACGTGACATATACTAGTATGATAGGGGTTCTTTGCAAGGCAGAGAGGTTGGATGAAGCTGTAGAGTTGTTTGAAGAGCTTGATAGAAACAGGAGTGTCCCTTGTGTATACGCTTATAATACCATGATAATGGGTTATGGTTCAGTTGGGAAATTTGATAAAGCATACAGTTTACTTGAGAGGCAAAAGAGAAAAGGATGTATACCTAGTGTAATTGCCTATAATTGCATTCTGACTTGCCTCGGAAGGAAGGGAAAAGTTGAGGAAGCATTTAGAGTCTTTGAAGAAATGAAAATAGATGCAGCACCAAATCTTGCAACCTACAATATTTTAGTTGACATGCTTTGTAAGGCAGGGGACCATGAAGCTGCTCTGAAAGTTCGGGACTCCATGAAAGAGGCTGGCTTATTCCCTAATATCATGACTGTAAATATTATGATTGATCGACTATGTAAAGCTCAAAGACTTGATGAAGCTTGTTCCTTATTTTTAGAATTGGACCATAAAGTTTGCACCCCTGACACAGTCACTTTTTGTTCACTTATTGATGGCCTAGGCAGACATGGCAGGGTGAACGATGCCTATATGCTTTATGAAAAGATGTTGGATTCTGATCAGACTCCAAATGCAGTGGTGTATACATCTCTTATTAGGAATTTCTTCAAGTGTGGTAGGAAGGAGGATGGTCACAAAATCTATAAAGAGATGATGCATAGGGGCTGTTTTCCTGATTTGATGCTCCTTAATAATTACATGGATTGTGTTTTCAAAGCTGGTGAAATTGAGAAAGGGAGGGCTTTGTTTGAAGAAATAAACGCTCGGGGTTTAACTCCTGATGTTCGGAGCTACTCAATTTTAATTCATGGTCTTGTGAAAGCAGGATTTTCAAGAGAAACATACAAGTTGTTTTATGAGATGAAGGAGCAAGGACTACATTTGGACACCCGCGCTTACAACATTGTTATTGATGGATTTTGCAAGTCTGGAAAGGTCAACAAAGCTTACCAATTACTGGAGGAAATGAAGGCAAAGGGTCTCCCACCAACAGTTGTAACTTATGGTTCAGTCATTGATGGACTTGCCAAAATTGACAGACTTGATGAAGCATATATGTTATTTGAAGAAGCAAAATCAAAAGGTGTTGATTTGAATGTTGTGGTCTATAGTAGTCTTGTTGATGGGTTTGGGAAGGTTGGAAGGATTGACGAAGCATATCTAATTTTGGAGGAGTTGATGCAGAAAGATCTGACTCCAAACACGTACACATGGAACTGCTTACTTGATGCATTAGTGAAAGCTGAAGAAATTGATGAATCTCTTGTGTGCTTCCAGAACATGAAAAACTTGAAATGCCCTCCGAATGAAGTAACATATAGTATTATGATAAATGGTCTTTGTAAGGTTAGAAAATTTAATAAGGCCTTTGTTTTTTGGCAAGAAATGCAGAAAGAAGGGTTAAAACCAAATACTATCACATACACTACCATGATTTCGGGACTCGCAAGGGTTGGGAACGTTCTCGAGGCAAAAGACCTCTTTGAGAGATTTAAGTCAAGTGGGGGCATACCTGATTCAGCTTGCTATAATGCTATGATTGAAGGATTAAGCAATGCCAATAAGGCAATGGATGCATATACACTTTTTGAGGAAACTCGACTTAAAGGCTGTCGTATATATAGTAAAACATGTGTTGTTCTTTTAGATGCTTTGCATAAGGTGGATTGTCTTGAGCAGGCAGCGATTGTTGGTGCTGTGTTGAGGGAAATGGCAAAGTCTCAACATGCAACAAGATTGTCTTGAGAACAGGTTGTATATATTTACGCCGAATTAAGTGGTGGTCTTCTCAGAAAGTGCTTGCGTTGATAACCCTTTTCCCACTGATTATGCAAATTCTGAGACAAAGCAAGAAATTTTTATGTCCCAGTTCTTTTGGAAAGGTATATGGTCCTAGCCTCAAAGGGAATTCTTACTAATTACAATAGTTATTCAAATTCCAAAGTATCCGGCTGCTTCATGTAAATGAGTTTTGATTGTTTTATGCTACACATCGTTCTAACTTTTACCAATATTTAGTATGTGTTTCAGATTCACATGGACATTCATGTTTGATAATTTTCCTGGGAACGAATGTCTATAACTTCATTTGTTTGTGTGATTTACATATGTGCCACATGTTGTACTCTGTTTGGAAGATTGTAATATTGCATATTGTATTATTTAGATTCTTATACATGTTGGAGCAATATATTTTATGATTATAAACAGGATAATAATCATGCAGTGGTCGATATGCTATGTCCATGTTCTCAAATCACCTTGTTAACTTATGTTTTTTATGCTTGTTTGAGGCATGGGTATAAATGTTCTAAACCATGGATTCTGAGCCTTTATTATTATTCTTAATGTGTTATAAATTTTATTGCAGGGGGGAAGTTCCCAATTGATTTCTCTCTCCTGTAACTTTTTCCCATGATTGGAAGGACATTAACTCAAATTTGACTGGCAATGGAGTGTCTTCAGGTTCTATCTATACTGAGTTAAATGGAAGTTGGAGGCCATTTTTTACCAGTCTCACTCATTTGTCAACTCTTCGATGATTCATTTTCATACACTTTAAATTTTCTTACCAAAGTAATTGGAACTTCAGGAAAAGTATATTTATATTTTACATGATGTTATTGGAATGTAATGATTTTGGCATCATTTGAGATTTATTTCAATGTTGTGACAAGTTGCTGTAATGACATTTGATGTTGGGTGCCAATAAATGTAAAGCTGGAAAGGGAAAAAAAGTGAAAGAGAAAATGTAATAAAAACTGTGATGAGAAAGTAAGAGTGAAATAAGTACGTGATTATATGAAAAAAAAAAGGGTGAAAGAGAATACTGTGCTTATGGATCTAATCTTGAGCTATTTCTCTATCAAGTCCTTATTCTATTATTGACTGATCAGCCATTTTTTTTTTTCATATCTTTTTGTATTTGTCTCATAAGCTCTTTTTCACTCTTTCATTTGGGTTTTGGAACAAAAAGATAATTTCCTTATTTGAAACATAATTTTGTTTTGTATTTAAAACTATTCCGTAATCTCATACTTTTTGTATCTTTATATAATAATAATGTTGATAACTGTAATAGGTATGTGAAATGGTTTAGGGTTTAGGATGGAATGGTCTCAATTTTGTTTATTTGTTTTTTCTCTCTTTAAGATGAGTGGATTTCTTTTATGTTCAAGTTTAGTTATTTTTAAACTTCAGCTATTATACTTTTAAAATATTTAATTTCATTAGTTTCTTTTTGTTAAAGTAATTATAGAAAATACAGAAAATACAGTTTCTTTTAGGTATTAAATAGTATTTGGTATTAGAATTAAAATGCGTTAAATAATCTAAATATCTCGAATGTCAATATAAAATAAAAATATTGTTTAACACGATAAAACATGAACATATAAAACAGTTTTGACTATTAAAAAGAATTTAAAATTAACGTTGAATGAATCTAGAGGAAAAAAAATGTATATAGATATAACTGTAGAGATTTAGATTTAAAGGTTATATAAATTAAATGTGGATGTTTTGATCAAACGCAATCTCCACAACTATAATATTTGTTTGCTCATAATTACTGATATTGTAACGGTTAAAATGATCAAAATCTAATATTTTCCTTTCATCAATTTGAAAAGAAAATAAATTAATTTAGAATATTTCAGTAATAGGTAGAATTCAAATATATGAGGATCACATATAAAGAAGTACATGTAGTTAAAAAAAGATTTTGGCCTACCTTCAACGTTCAAATTAATTGAGACGGATAATATATAAATATTCTGAAATAAATGTGATAATATTTTAAATAATAATAAAATACAAACATCAGTAAATTATTTGAAATATATTTATGTTGTATGTACATAGAAATGTTATATTACACTAAAATTCAAATAAAAACATATAATATCCTCCAAAATCTTACCTGATTTAAATCTACAAATTCATCCTTTTACCCGACTCAACCATCTTTCTTCAAAAAAATATACAACAGAAAGAAAATGTTTGTTAATTAAGGAAAGCGAAGAATAATCGAAAGAAAGTGGTTATAACATTTTTTAATTCAAACACGGCGCTGCAATTCATATTAAGGAGATTTTTCTTTTTTTTTTTATCAACATTTTATAATATTCGTTTTAATTATTTTAAAAATTAATTATTTTATAAATAATTTATTTTTAATATTTTTTTACATATTTCTTTTGTCTTAAATCATTAATTAAATTTATTTTACATATTTTCTTTTTAATTTTATATTTAACAATTATTTTAAAAATTATATATTTATTATTAATTATAATTTAACTTTTTTAAAAATTAAAAAATACAAATACACGTGCATTATCGTGCTTTTGTAATCGCTAGTTAAGTGTAATGTTAATGGAAAATTTGTGTGTACACTTTTCAAAATTCTCATTCTTCATGCTGCTCTCACACTTCTCTCTAGTCATACCAAATAGCCTCATGGTACCCGCCACCTTCTTATGCAACGCAACACCATATCTCACCGTTACGAAATGGGTTTGTGAGATTAATTGGCGTCTAACCGGGTTGATCATCCCTTTCGTTGTATTCTTTATCTTCTTCTCTCTCCATTATTCCTCCACTTCGAACAGGTTTTAAAGTTTTTGACCCGTTAAGTTTTTTCTCCAACTCCCTTTTTCCGGCGAGAGTGAGCATGTTTTGAATAAGGAGGAGTTGCTGCGGTTGAAAATTGCGGTGTGTTTGGTTGGTGGCGCTAGGAGGTTCTCCATAATTGAAAATATACTCAAAGAGTACCCGAATTCGGATCTTTTTCTCCACAGTCCGTTGGATTCGGACACATTCAAGTTATCAGTTATCGCTCTTGAAGTCTGCGCCAAATGTTGCCGCCGTTTGAATCTTCCACCCTCAGCCGTTGCTGGAGGACGAGTCTTATGTTCGAGTCCTCACCGCGCACAACTCGACCAACCGCATCCAGATAATTTTCGTCGCTGTTTTTTCTCTACTTTATTTATTATATTCTGCTTGATAAGTAACAACGTAAAGTTATAGTGTTTCTGCAACAGGTGAAACCAGATTACCCCAATCTATGAGATCTATATCTACTAATATGTTTAACGTGACTTTATATAAAAATATGTAATATAATTTTTAGTAAAATAAATAAATCTTGTAATAAATATAAAAAAACTCCCAAATTCAGATAATACTATTTATCTTTATATCAAAAGAATTATTTTATAATTTTTTTAAAATAGCAAGATAACAATTAATCATATATAAAATATTAATCTTATAACAATTAATAATTATGTTTTATTTAAATTGTTGTAATTAGTAACACTCTCATACTTTATGGTTATAATTTATATCCATTTTTACTATAATTTTTTTTTATAGATTATTATTATTATTATTATTATTATTATTATATAAATTATCCTTTTTATGACAATAACTTCTTTTATTGAATTTAAAATTTATTGTATTTTATATCATTCTTTATTTTCAATCTGCACAGCGATGTATACCAACTAATTCGAGCATGGATGTTTTATTTTTTAATTTAATATTCAGGTTAAAAAATAAAAAATATAATTATTACCTATATTTTTATATTTAATATCTTGATTAAGAAATAAATAATATAATGTTTTTTAAAATTTAATATTCAGATTAAAAAATAAAAAATATAATTATTATTGACTATTTTTTTATATTTAATATCTTGATTAAGAAATAAATAATATAATTAATTTTATGTTTGACGAAAATATTTATTTATATTATTATCTATAACAAAGCAATGGAGGCCTTCACTTCCTTCTTCGATTCAAGAAACCGATGGAACTACGGTACGCTCAAGAGCACTTCCGTCTCAACTCTCCCCTCGTTCAATATCACCTCAAGAAGGTTCCCTTCTAATTTCTACCTTTTTATGATTCATTTCATTTTTTTTCTTCAATTACCCCAAAAATGTGGATTTCTTAAAGCTCTGAATATTGTTTTAAAATGTGTTTATTTATGAGTAGTTTATTTTGTTTTGTGTGTATTGATATTTATTTTATAACGATGTTTAACATGATTTTATTTAAAAATGTGTGATGTAATTTTTCGTAAAATGAATAAATCTTGTAATAAATATTAAAATTTTACAAATTCAGATAATATTATTTATGTTTATATTAAAAAAATTATTTTATAATTTCCTTTAAAATAGTTAGATAACAATTAGTCATATATAAAATATTAATCTCAGAACAATTAATAATTATGCTTTATTTAAATTGTTGTGATTAGCAACACTCTCATACCTTATGGTTATAATTTATATCTATTTTTACTATAGTTTTTTTTTTATAAATTATAATTAATTATACAAATTGTCCTTTTTATGACAATAACTTTATTATTGAATTTAAAATTCATTGTATTTTATATCATTATTTATTTTCAATCTGCACACCCGATGTATACCAACTAATTCGAGCATGATGTTTTTTTTTAATTTAATATTCAGATTAAAAAAATAAAAAAATATAATCATGACTATTTTTTTATATTTAATATCTTGATTAAGAAATAAATAATATAATTAATTTTATGTTTGACGAAAATATTTATTTATATTATTATTTATAATAATATATAAAGATGATTCTCTCTTTTATTTTTAACTGTTATTCTAAAAATTCTGTTTTGTCTTAATACGTTAACATTATTGATATTTAAAATGACTTACAAAATTAAATATTTATATTTATATTAAAATTTAGTGGTAAAAGTCATTAATTAAGTTAATACCAAACTGATACATATGAACGAAAGTAGGTATCATCCAACTAATTAAACTTAGATTCAACATATTTTTTAATTGATATTATTTATTTAAGATAGGAACTAATATTATATCTAGTTATTGGTTTTAAAATTTGTTCTGATAGATTCAATGGTTTTATACACCTTATAAGTTGAAACTAACAATTTAAATATATTTTCATTTTCCAACTTTTTGGAATGTATTTTAAAAATAAAACTCTACAAACCTTCTATATATCAATGTGAGAAATATTTGCACTGGAAACAACATGAAACATGAATGATACATGCATATGAATATGAAACGGAGAAGCTAAAGGGTATTCTCTTTTGGATCAATGGAAGGAATATTCTTGAAAGCCTATTTTTTTGGTGAGTTTAATGGCGATGAGAGCCAAAATGGTAGTTCCAAGAACAAATGCAACATCAAGTATGGCTTTGATCACGTTCAATTGAGACACAGTTTGTCCAGTTTTCTTGACCACCATGGCAGTCTTCATGTTAGTTTGAATATCTTCCTTTTATCTTCATGTTAGTTTGAATATGCATGCAGGTGGATTATTATAACTAGATTAAATATGTTTTTAGTTTCTAAATTTGAACGTGAAATTGAAATTTGTTGTTGTTACAAACTTTGATATAGTTTTATTTATAAACTTTAACAGTTGTTGATATAATTATTTTAATCCAAGTATAATTTTCTGACCGACATTTGAATTGAAACATAAATAGTTCAAACGTCAACCTGAAATCCTCGAATACTATATTTATTAATTTTAAAATTTGTGTACTCAAAATTTGGAACATAAAACAATTATAATTTTATGTGAAAAAGTTAATGAAAAAGCTAATCCAAGCAGTTTCAGATTTTCAAATTACCCGAAGAATGAGCCACAAAAGAGAGGTGAAAGCGTTCAGTGGCAATAGCCTGCGAGGGAAGGGTTTCTGCGTCAAAACTGAAGCCAGAGCTTTTCAACGGAACAGCCTCATCGACTTTCACGAAGAAGTAATTTGTGGTAGGACTCATTTTCTGCCGATAGATACTTGCACGAGGAGTAGCCATGTGAAGCAATGAAGGAAACTGATAAAACAAATGCGAGAGAGAACTAAGCCGTTGATAAGCTATTCCAATGTTGCAATCACCCTGGTGGGGGTATGGCCAAACAAGGTCTGTCTTAATTTTCCTTCATTTATGATTCATTTATTGAAAAAACTATACTTGTTCAATTCAAGAATTCAAATTTAAAAGCTTATTTTACGAGGACAAAAGTATTTAAATACAATATATTAAAAAAAATATATTCTCTATTAGCAGTGTATTTGTAATAGTTATATTAAATTGCTAAAATATATATTTTTTTCGATAATTTTGAACGTTACATACAAATTTTATATCATTTAAACATTTTTATTTAAATTGTGTAAATATTCCGTGATTTTAAATTTTAGATTATTTTTCAAAAAAAAATTAAAATTGGTTTGGAATAAGAGGAATTAGGTCAGGGCGTGGTATTTTTTACCAAAGCAAGATATGTTGCACACTACACTTCATTAGCAACTTTCGAATTGGTCGAGCATTTAGGTGAGCAATTTTGAATTCATTTCACACTTTATATTACAACGCCCGACTTTCAAATTGGTTTGCAATTTAAGTGAAATTTTAAATTGGTTCGACATTCATATTGCATAGAGATTTTATGTTTTTCAATTTGTTCACGTTTCTCTCTTTTGGAATTCTTCTTTTCCTTCTTTTTCTAGCTTTTCCTCTTTAGTTTTAAATTTCAGGTTGTTTTTCATCTTCTTTATCCCTTCTTTCAAATTTCAAATTCTTTCTCATCTTCTTTATCTCTTCCTTCAAATTTCAGGTACAGTTTTCCATCATGTTTTCATTTTCTTATTCTAGATTTTTCTTATTTTGCCACCAAATCCCTAATTCCTATGATTATTGGAAGGAAATTTAATATAGAAAGAGCTCTATTGCATTTTCTGAACCTACTGCTCATCGTTTTCTTCTCATTCTTTTCTATCAATGTCCAAGCTTTAAGTTAAATCTTTTCTTTTTAACTAGTATTTATACTTGTGCATACGCACGGGTAACTTTTATTTTTTATTTTTTTAAGTTATTTGAACTGATTATATAATTACTTAATAAAATGTAACATGTGTTAGTTTTCGTAATAATTATTATTAAATTAGTTTATTTTGTGTTATATATTAAAATGTAGGAGAAAGATAAGTAACATTTTATTTGATTAGTTTGTATATATTATTTTAATTATATATATATATATATATATATATATATATATATATATATATATATATATATATATATAACGAAGAGAATGTGGTGGTGGATGATAACAGTCATGGTTTGGACGAACCTCAAATTCAACATTTGCTGCAATTTGCAAAGGCAATCAGAAAAGACTACCCTAATGAAGATTGGCTACATTTGATTGTTCTCACTCATGGTAAAGATATCTTTTGTTTATTAGCATATACCCTTTGAATTTGGTTATATATTTGTTTTCTTAGAAGATAAACTAACTAGACTAATTGGAGCCAATAACAAATCAGGTTGCACCGTAGAACATCACTATGGTAGTTTCTTTCTAATATGAATAAAAGGTGATTTTAGTTTTTCAATTTGAAATCATCATGCATGTATTTGCTTTCGTCATATGTTGTTAATGTTTATTCACAAAATGAAGTGGAGCTTTAGAAACATAGTTTGTGTACAGGTGCAGATTTGTTCTCATGAACGTTGATAATGTTTATGTTGTAATTTCAAAAGGGATCAATTGTTTATCTCTTCTCTTTATTGGTATTTTCAAGAGTCTAATTTGTGATTTTGCTTAAATATGTTTTCTTTATATTTAACTTTAAAAGTTGTATTGTATCTTCTATTCTTATTATCTGATGAAGGGGAGAAAGATTTCATGAAGGAAGAAAGCACTTGATTGTTGGGAGCATTCCAGAATCATCTTGTGATTCATGGCCCCAGATAGCTATAGAACACTTATAAAAGAAACATGTGTTTGAGAGGTTGAATGGAGCAATGAGAGAGAATAACTCACTCTTCCAAAGCCACAGTACTCAACAACAATGGCAGTAGGAATGGCAGGGATGAGAATGGAAAGCTTGGTGCCAAGAATAACTTCTTGCAAGTGGAGAAGCAAGTTTCAAAGAGTGGCACATGGAACCTTGGAAACAAGAGTTCGATCAGACTTCTTGCGAAGTGAGTTTGAGGACTTGCTGTGTGCAGTGCGACCATGTCTCATTTCCCTGGTCAAAACCTTCGGATTCCCGTTCTCCAGTAGCCATGGTTCATGTTGGTGAGAATCCATTTTTGTTACCTGCGTGAGGTTTTAGCAAGAACAAACACAAGGACACAAGGAGTGCAAAATGTGATGCAATAAGCCTTTCCTTTTTGCTGCACAAACCCCAAAACTGGTATCTTCTTGCGGTTCGTATAGATAGCTACGTGTGCATGTATTTTTGTTGGTGAAACAGAAGAAGCTAAGGGTGTATTTATAATAAACCTTTTGAAATCTATGTGGGAACCTTCCTTGAAGTTTCCCTTGCTTTTGTTATATAGGATTATCTAATAATTCCTCTTAAGTGTCATTCAGACATACAAGTCATATGAATGACATTTTAGTAATAGTGCCTTAGATATCTCAATAGGTGGGTGAATCTAAGTATATATTTGAAACCAATACAATCATAAGCCTGATTCCTTACCTTTATTGTTCTGATATACCAGTTATGTTTGGTCTGAATAGGTAGATATTTGGCCATCTCATCAAATTAAGCAGCATCTAAGGCTACTTGTATTTTATGAAGGCAATTCTGGTTATATTTTATTGGAGCATTTTTTATTTGAAAGTTGAAACATATAAATAGTCAATAAGAAAAAGATTCATTAGGTTTTATCACCATCGCTGTGCTTGTTGAATGTGGAGGTTATACTTAATGACATGATGAATTCAGGAACTACAACTACGGTGCTGTTGGAGAAGCTTTGAAGGTGGATCTTCTAAGCCATTTAGAATACATAAAGCAGAATGCAACCCTTGCTTTCCAGGCTGCAATATGGAGATGGATAACACCAATAAAGAAGTATCAACCTTCTGCTCATGATGCCTTCGTTGGCAACTGTAAGCCTACCAAGAATGACACTATGGAGAATCGCGTTCCTAGTTTTGGCACTACAATGAACATTCTCTATGGGGAGGGTGTTTGTGGTCAAGGTGATGTGGACACCATGAACAATATCGTTTCCCATTACATGTACTATCTTGATCTTCTTGGAGTTGGTAGAGAAGAGGCTGGACCCCATGAATTACTTACATGCGTTGAGCAGGTTCCTTTCAATCCATCTTCCAAAGCTGCCTCATCAACTTAGATTACATTTATTAGCATGCGATGATACTGTTGTGCCAATCCCTTTTAAAGTGTAAGTTAATAAGGGTTCTTTAAATTATTGGTATGTCAATAATTTTGAACTGTGTATGGCAGTGTGCAGATTCATTTAGTGTGCGGATTCATTTAGCTTTTCTTCGTTGTTGTGTAGTAGTTAAGTCATATTGTAATACCATACATCGTGAAAAATTTGTATCTGGTATATATGTACGTTATGGGGGCATTTTGTAGTTATCATTATTACATATACATTCCTTGGTTGCAATGTAAATTTGAATATCTTCATTTCTTTAAAGTCATATTGGTCTTCATTAGTGGCTAACCATATCGGTTATTTATGCCACTTATTTAAAATTACAAGTAAATAGAACTATTACGCATCCCTTAATCTATTTGTGTGTAATTTAATTTAATTACGGTTAGTTACTCTTTAAGTTTCATTATTCATTTATTTTATTTTATATGATTCTTAAATTTTTGAGTATGATTTTTCATCCAATTATCAGGAAAACTATTAACTAATAAACATTAACAGTTTTAACTTGTGTTTAACGTAATTTATCATCAAATATACGACAATTTACAAGTAAATTGGTATATTATTGCATTTTTAAAGTTGAGAAACTTGGTTTTAAGTTTTTTTTTTTTTTAATTAAAGAACTTGATTGAACTTTTGTTAATAAAAATATCGTGAAAAATAAGTCTAAAGAATACTTGAAAGCTAAAAAATATAATATCACATTCATTTAATTTGTGGGATTTACTTTCACGTGAACTTTGTTATAATCATAGTTTTTTTTTTTAAAACATCAATCGAGTTTCATAGCTTTTATAAAAGTGAATTCAAGGAATAAGGTTCACATTTTGAACCAATTAAAAAGATACATAAAAAAATATACATGTGTTTCTATTTATAAATTTTAACATTAATTTCATGTTATTTTTATTTTCTACGAGATCATATTTTGATTATGTGTATGTTTTTTATATGATCATATTATTATTTGAATTAATATGAACAGACAGTAATAATAACATTATTATTATTAGTAGTAGTAGTAATGTTATAGTACTATTATCTTTGATTTTATATATTAATATATTTTAATATTTTTGTATGTGTTTGTCGATATCTACATGTGTTTCTACTTATAAATTTTAACATTAATTTCATGTTATTTTTATTTTCTACGAGATCATATTTCGATTATATGCATATTTTTTATATGATCATCTTATTATTTGAATTAATATGAGCAATAGTAGTAGTAACATTATTATTATTGAGATTATTATTATTAGTAGTAGTAATGTTAGTACTATTATCTTTGATTTTATATATCAATATATTTAATATTTTTGTATATGTTTGTCGATATATGTGTTTCTATTTATAAATTTTAATATTAATTTCATGTTATTTTTATTTTCTACATTACCATATCTGTGCGTACACATTTTATTTTAATATATAATACAAGCATCTACATATTTACATGTGTTTCTCTTTAAAAATTTTAACATTAATTTCATGTTGTATTTATTTGGTACAAGACCATATTATACATTATGTTTGCGTTCTACCTTAACAACACACCATGTGTATATACATTTTATTTTAATATAATATACATGTATTTATTTCCACATATGTTTTTATTTAAAAATTTGAACATCAATTTCATGTTGTATTTATTTTGTAAGAGACATTATTATATACTATACCTACATTTTATTTTAACAATGCATATACATTTTATTTTATATAGTATATAACTCAAAGGTATAATTTAAACTTTAATCATGTAACTTTATTACGCATTATTAATTAATTATCAATTTTATGATTTAAAATAAATAAAATCATATTTAATTATTATTTTTTAATTTTATTATTATAAATATAATCTATTATTATTATTATTATTAATATAACAATAATTATATTAATTATATAATAATAAAATATAATTATATAAATAAATTATTGATTCAAATATAATAATAATTATATTAATTTTTTTAGCCAAATAAAAAAAAAAAGAAAAAAAAGGACCCGTGCGTAAGCACGGGTCTCATACTGGTTCTTATATATAGTAGATTATCTCCTACTGGTTCTTATATATATAGTAGATTATGTAAATTGAAGTAGAAAGGTCAAGAAAACCACTGCAATCTTTCTTTGTTGTTCATAAATTAATAATTTTCTGTAGAAATGTCAAGAAAACCCTTTTCACTACTCGTGCTTCTCTTACTCTCTCGCTCTCTTTGCAGAAAACTGGCCACTATCTTCTTCTCTTTCAAGCCATTGTAAACGACTGTTGCGGCCCTTCAACAAGTTTTCCGTTGTCGCCGCCACCGTTGTGCTCTACCGCCGCCGCGTCACGTTTCCGCAAGGTTTTTTCAAAACCAAACATGTCCTGATTTTGAAACACCATTCCCAATCGTGCTCACAAAGGGTGTTCTTAACCGCGAGTCTCCCCTTTCTCCCAATGGCTATTCATTCAATCACCGTTTAAATCACTTCTTTCCAACTTCATTTTGTTTATTAATTTATTTTTTCATTAATTATTCATTAGGTTAGCGAGGGAGAGCTTTTGCTTATGAAGACACGAGATATGGGTTACATTCTTCAAAAGGTTCAGAGGGAGAGAAAAGTGGTGGCTTTGCATTGAATTGTTCTATTGTTTTTAACAGGGTTTAATTTGTAATGTTTTGGTCTTCCATTGAAAGCTAACTGCCTCGCTGCACTCTATTGATAATAAACCTGCAATGAATGCTATGAATGTTGATGATAGTTTGTTTGTTGGTTTAGTTTGTTTAAGAAACTGGATTCTGGATTATCTTAACAATATTGTTGTCACAGTATATACTTTTTGGGATCATAGCCATTACGTTTTGGATTCTGGATTATCTTAACAATAATTGTTGGATGATAGTTTAGGATCAAATGTTCCTATACGTTTTTGGCAGAGGTATGATATAGATTTTTGTACCTATTTGTGAATGAAAATTTAGTCTTGCTAATTGGAATACTAGATGTGGAATATGTCTATACTGTGATGGCAGTATTAAATCTTCTCTAAATAATCCTAATTACCGTAAACTTTCTCTAACCTCATATACCCATTTTTTATGTGGATATGCTCTTGATGTTTTTCTTGCATTTTTTGTCTTTTAGGATACGTTAAAAGCTCCAAGTAATCCAGTTGATAAAACGGTTTGGACATTTTCTTAGAAGGCTACAATTGAACTGACGTTGTAAGGAATATGAATTTGTTTATTTCTTCATCCTAGCGTCTGGTTATCTAAAAATCACATAATGTATAGTAATTGGGGTACTGAAAGTGATCCAGAGTTCAAAGGATACCACAATGGCAATTCTGAAACTCGTGCCTTTGGTATGTGTGATATTTCATTTAAATTAATTTGGCAATTGCCTAGGTTCAATATGTACTATAAAGCCTTGCCTGTGTTGGATTATTTCGATTTCATGGTAAATTTTTGTTTATTGGTTTGTGAATTTGGTTCTGTGATTGATTGTTGTAGGTTTATTTTACTCTGTTTCGCCGTTGTTGCTGCTGCTGTTGGGACCTACCTTCATGTCCTCTTGAACGTTGGGGGTTTTCTTACTACGCTGGCGTGTGTGAGAAGCAGCGTTTGGTTACCCTCTACACCTCCTTTGGAAGAGGTATGTGTCATTTTAAGCTTCTGTTGCCTTTTTTTTTTTTTTTTTTTTTTTTTTTCTTGTAAACGTTTATAGATAATATTTTAATTTTTGCAAGAGTTCCAAAGAAAATGTAAAGAAATTATTGCAAGATTTTTTTCCCTGATTATAAAGCTCTGAATATTGTTTTAAAACGTGTTTATTTATGAATAGTTTATTTAGTTATTATTAGTGTCAATTTTATTGCTCTTTTCCAGAATTTCTCATTAGCATATACAATGCTATGTAGATGACCAAAATAAGTTATTGTCTCATTTTATTGTGCAGTATATTAGCTAAATGAAAAAGGTTGCATGTAGCCTTCATTTGTCATTGGTTCCTTGATTGAATGGATGTTGGGTGGGGCAAAATTGTAGTTGTTTGATTTGATTGAGTGTAATAATTATGTGATTTGGAGTTATATTATGAGATTCGACGGAGAATAAATTTATATTATTACAGTGGGATGAAAATTGTCTGCCAGTTTCCTTTCGTTAAAAACCAAATCCCATATCTTTGTTGATCTTGCGTTTTTTTATAGTACTGAGAATTGAAAAATGTACCTTTTCTTGCTAGCATAGATTTGATGCAGTAGAACTGAAAAATGCTTTGTCCACCTAGACTTACAGCTATGCTTGCGAAAGTTTCATGATCTCATAAACAGATGTGAGCTTGCATGGTTTGTTGGAATACTATTTGCTCACTTATGCCCTGAAGCCAACCTCCACTACCTGCCCCGTTGGTCTGTGTCATTCTTAGGAATCTCACACGTTTAGTAGTTTTCACTAATGGTAAATTATGATATTAGTCTATTGTTTGATTGGAAGTTTCCATGGAGTAGGTGAAGTCTACAAATCAGTTCAAACATGGATAAAGAGGCTGTAGCTTTCGGGACTGGCATGGGTTGGGAACGTTCTAGAGGCAAAAGACCTCTTTGAGAGATTTAAGTCAAGTGGGGGCATACCTGATTCAGCTTGTAATAATGCTATGATTGAAGGATTAAGCAATGCCAATAAGGCAATGGATGCATATACACTTTTTGAGGAAACTCGACTTAAAGGCTGTCGTATATATAGTAAAACATGTGTTGTTCTTTTAGATGCTTTGGATAAGGTGGATTGTCTTGAGCAGGCAGCGATTGTTGGTGCTGTGTTGAGGGAAATGACAAAGTCTCAACATGCAACAAGATTGTCTTGAGAACAGGTTGTATATATTGTACACCGAATTAAGTGGTGGTCTTCTCAGAAAGTGCTTGCGTTGATAACCCTTTTCCCACCACTGATTATGCAAATCCTGAGACAAAGCAAGAAATTTTTATGTCCCAGTTCTTTTGAAAAGGTAATGGTCCTAGACTCAAAGATAATTCTTACTAATTACAATGTAAATGAGTTTTGATCGTTTTATGCAACACATCGTTCTAACTTTTACCAATATTTAGTATGTGTTTCAGATTCACATGGATATTCATGTTTGATGATTTTCCTGGGAACGAATGTCTATAACTTCATTTGTTTGTGTGATTTACAAATGTGCCACATGTTGTAATCTGTTTGGAAGATTGTAATATTGCATATTGTATTGTTTAGATTCTTATAGATGTTGGAGCAATAAATATATTTTATGATTAAAAACAGGACAATAATCATGCAGTTGTCGATATGCTATGTCCATGTTCTCAAATCACCTTGTTAACTTATGTTTTTTATGCTTGTTTGAGGCATGGGTATAAATGTTCTAAACCATGGATTCAGAGCCTTCATTATAATTTATTTTTAAAACATAATCATGATTCAAGGTATATTCTTAATGTGTTATAAATTTTATTGCAGGGGGAAGTTCCCAATTGATTTCTCTCTCCTGTAACTTTTTTCCATTGTTGGAAGGATATTAACTCAAATTTGACTGGCAATGGAGTGTCTACAGGTTCTATCTATACTGAGTTAAATGGAAGTTGGAGGCCGTTTTTTTACCAGTCTCACTCATTTATCAACTCCTCTTCGATGATTCATTTTCAGACTCTTTAAATTTTCTTACATAAGTAATTGGAACTTCAGGAAAAGTATATATATATATATATATATATATATATATATATATATATATATATATTTTTTATATTTTTATTATGAT
>Ga0214545_1006720_pt1 | contig 19817 bp, 9 predicted proteins | sample CNSS4metaG_FD_160064 | JGI IMG/M metagenome (GOLD analysis project Ga0214545, IMG submission 160064) | Root nodule microbial communities from cowpea collected in UCLA plant growth center, Los Angeles, California, USA - CNSS4 | ecosystem: Host-associated > Plants > Roots > Nodule | place: USA...
TATAATATATATAATATATAATTATTTTCTCAATTCAATTTGTATTTTACTTTATTCTTAACAAAGTTACAATTTCATTTGCTTAATTCTAAATTACATTCAACGTTTACTTAATTATAAGAGTAAGAAATTCAGATTTATATAAACAATCTTTCTATGTGATTTTCAAGCATTTTGATATTTAATTTGTTAACTAAATTTTATTATTTTATTAAATAATGATTGAATCAACTATGGAAGAACTATAACTTGATCTATTTTATTGAATTATTTTTCATTTGAACTTAAATTTTTATTTTTAATTATGAACATCACAAACGACCTCTTGTTGTCACATCTTGAAATTTTGAATTCTAAAATTGTAATTAAATTATCTGGAAGCAAATTTTGGTCAATTCAATCTTTACTCTATTTTAAATTCTATTATATTATTTAATACGATCTCAAACATATATTTACTAAAACAAAATCCAAATATTCAACACTCAAAACAAAACAAGTAAAAATCACAACTAAATGATATTATTAAATTCAGTTTTGTAAATTTATATTGATTATAATTAGACATGCCAAAGTTAGTCGGCTCACACGAGTTGACTCACTACGAGCCGGGTAGAAAATAAGTGAACACAACTCGACTCACTAAATGATGAATAATGAATTTTGCAATTCGGCTCAACCCACCACGAGTTGGTAGGTTAAGTGGGTTGACTCACCAACCCACATAAAAATATTATTTATTTATTTTTAAATTTTTAAATTTTTTATTTTTTTTAAGCAGCTCATGAGATAATAATTACAGTAAAATCAAGAATCAATATCTTTATCGTGCTTATCATCAATATATGATAGATTGTTTCCAAGAAAGTGTGTATATAATCCAAGAAAACATGACTAATATTACACATTTTTTGTCATGTTATTCAATAAAATATAAATAAAAAAACTACAAATTTTTGTCATGCTAATTTAGAAAAATTTGTTTATAAGACGGTTGCTTGAGTAATTTACTTTAAAGATTATAGTTAAATATTAAAGTATCAACGTATATAACCTAATCAAATTAATTAAACATTCAAACTATTTAAATATTATTGAGCAATACTCTAGCATTTAAAAAATATGAAATTGTGAACATATATAATTAGGAGTAGTAAATAATTATCAAAAATAATCTAAAAAATTGTAAAAAAATGTTGGCGGGTTAAGTGAGTCAACCTGGCTCGAACTCATTTAACACGTGGATTAAGTGAACCAGGTTGAGTGCAATCCACTTTTAAAAAAACTGAATTTTTCTAACTCGAATCCATGTTGATCGGGGTTGACTCAGAGGTTAAAATCCATTTTGATATATCTATTTATAATGTATTTATTTAGTACATAGATACACAACTTATGCATCGTAAAAAGAACAACTCAATTTAACCATATCAAACTCATAATTCAAATTCAAAACCAAAGTAAATACAATATTCACTAATTAAATCTAAGCATAGTTATAATTTCAACCTATCCGATAGGAATCATACTTCATAATCATAATCAAATCCACTTATAGCTCGTAGTAGCTTCCATTATCTAAGATTATGTTGTTCACATAATTTCTCTTAGACTTTGAAAAGCTAAGAAAATCATAATTACTCTCATAAAATTTGATTTCAATGAAAGTACATGACTAGAGCTAAAAGTTGTATGTAAAATGTTAAAAGAAACCAAATGCTTTTAATGAATTAGTAATTAAACTCTGTTAAAAATTTTCATATTACATGAAATATTTCTTGTAAATTTGTTTACAAAATTTGTAAGAAAATATTTTTTTTTGTTATTTTTTCTAAAAATCTTAATTGGCAGATAGTTTCTTCGTGAGTAATTATTTTCTACAAAATTATAAAATTTATAAGTATTTCCTATAAAATTTATTGTGAAAATTGTTTTATATACAAAAAATTTGCAAAAAAATTGGCAACAATTTCTAACAATTTTTTTTCATAACAAAATTTATAAGTTTTCTAAAAAAAAAAATCAAAACAAATTTATAAGGAAATATGAATTTTTTTTAGTAGTGAATGTAACGTCCCAAAAACTGGATAACCTCAAATTAAATAAAGCATCACATACATGAATTGTTTAGAGAGTACGGAGATTAGATTATAAGAGTATTCCATACGTCGGATATACCCAAATACAAAGAACAGGCCCTACACGGCCCAAACCGAAAAGTACAGGAAAGAACACAATAAAAGACCCTAGGTCATGTTCGGACAAGAAAACATAAATAGTAAAATATTCCAGCAATGGGCCCCTCAGTAGGCCCAACACCTGTCCCATCCATCAAGCTGCAGCATTCCTATTACCATCACCACTGCCAGGGGTTCTCACATATGCTCACATCAACAAGGTTGATGATCATCACAATAGAGAAGACCACACACAACATACAAGCAAGCAACAGGGTAAGCTAGAGTAAAAGAATCTTATATCATCACAGTCAACATGTAGTCTCAGGTCAAACATAAATAACAAGCATCACACCAGAGCTATCAAAAACATGTATGAGACTCCAAGACTTGACTATCCGGATACGTATATCGAGGCACCACCACGTGGCAGTGGAGTTATGTCCTAACAGTGAGGCGTCACCGCGAGGCCTTCGCGGAATTACACCCTTACATGAGGCACCACCACGTGGCCTTCGTGGAATTACGCCCTGGCCCTGAGGCACCACCACGACCCCCCGTGGAATTACGTCCTTTCGTCGAGGCACCACCATGAAATTCCCCTTGAGAGGGTCCATGGAATTACGTCCAACAAATGAGACGCCACCAAGATCTCTCACCACAAGAGTCATGGAATTATGCCCTACCCATACTTTATACATGTCCCACCCACCAATCAAGAATTTCCATAACATTAATATCATGCATAAGCAATAAATCATGCAACTCATGCCTTCCAATTCATACCCAATAAAGCAACATACCATTTCCATCTCGGACTCACATACAAATCATGGCATCCTCCCTCAACCCACAAAGTAAAGCATTTAGATCAAACAAGCAATCACGCATCAGTGCACCATTCAACAATAACATCCAAACCTACTCGCTGCCTCGCTCAAGCAAGCAGGGCTCGCTCAGGCGACGGGGCCCTCTCGCTCAGGCGAAACCCCTCTCGCCTAGGCGAGATCGCGAAAAGGGAAAGAGCGGACTCTGCGAGGTCTCGCTCAAGCGAGTCCCTTCTCGCCTAGGCGAGACCACTTCTCGCTCAAAACTAAAAACCTCTCGTCTAAGCGAGAGATTGAGCAGCAGGTCCTGGGCGAGCCTCTGCTAAACTCGCCTGGGCGAGGCAAGCTCGCCTGGGCGAGAAAACCAGTGCCCGCCACTGTTCCTTCGAGCGACAACCACACACATGCATCCACACTGTCCAACAAGCATTTTCAACCGATTAAATCCACACACAGACCATCCAACCATCACATACTCATCAAACAGACAGATTCTACCGAAGAAGATATGGTAAGGTCTAGCTTCCCTTACCTGGAAAAGCTAACAGAAACTTCGATATGTAGACGTGAACACCACAGCTCTACAAGCAGCTCTAAGACTGGAACACAATGGAACATGAAACAGAGTAAGGTTACTACGAAAACCTTAACTGGAATAATCGAACCGCAGCCGAGAAATATTAGTCATTAGCTAACAAAATACTTACTTGGAAAGTAGAAACGAAACCGAGCTTAATTTGATCGAGATTGCGTAAACCCTAACAGAGCTCTCTAGGGCAGTGGAGGAAGACGGCTACGTTCTACGATTGAGTGAGAGTAATTTTGTTAGGGCAGATTAGGGTTTGGCTTTATCTCCTAGGCCAGCTCTTAGGCCCATTACACTAAGGCAGCCCTTTTAGGTTAGGGCAGAAAAAGGGAAAAATAATTAACTGGGCCTTACGGTGAAATATCTCAATAAACATGTTCTAATAATAAATGTTTAGATATGTCAAGATAGATTTAAACTCGTGAGTTAGAGCGATTTAAGTTAAAAATAACACATTTTTTTTTTAAATGTGATTTAAATTAAGTTCAATTCATTTAAATAACAAGTTTAAGTTGAACTAGAAATGAGTTGATTTGTAATCGAGTTTAATTATACAAATATATATGGATGAGTTGAATAAATATACTATGATTTAATTACAATAAATACATAAAACAAATTAAAAAAAAAAAAATACTTTAGGTAAATAAATTGATAGATTGAATTAGATTACAAAATTACTTTCTCATAAAAACATAAATCAGATAAATTTGATTTATATTTAATTTAATTAGTGATCCGTGTATCCAGAATTAACTCAATTAACTCAATTAAATGTTATTTTATTCTATTTAGAAATAAATGGTTAGAAAACAAAATTTGTCACGGGAAATTAATTTTCTTTTTTGGAGGATTATGTGATGTGTGTGCTTCTTTGCTCAATCTTATAGAACTGTGTTATACCTTTCATGGCTGTTCCATTGGGCCCCACCACGTGTCAACCTATTCTTTATTCCTCTTCGAGTAAATCAAATATACTTTAATACTTACTATATTCTTACCATTCACATTCAAATTAATATATAAATACCAATTTCTTAATCTACCTTCCATACATTTTTTTTCTCCCTCATTCTCTTCCTCTTATATATATATATATATATATATATATATATATATATATATATATATATCATATGTATTATTAAATAATTCTATCTAAATTTAAATTTAATAATATTACTTAAATTTTCTTAAAAATTATTTGGCATTTTATTCACATTTATTTTTTTAAACGACTAAAACCTTTAATTTCTAAAAAAATTACAGCCTGTACAAAAAATAATTAAATCAATTAGACAACACTTTAAAAGTCTAATAACGTATGTAGTATTCTATTTGAACTCTATCATTACGCAAATACTTACATAATAAGAACACGAAACATTTATTTAAACGCAATTAACTGCTCCATCAACCGTCGAAGAATAAATTATATTTTTGTTTGAGTTAAACAAAAAAAGCAATGATTATAAACCAATTTATCTCTAAGTGATTCCATACAAGTAAATTAATATTTGTTTGTTAATGTGTTTCCTAAAAAAATATATTTTTTCCTACCACATATAATTTTCTTTTTTGCGAGAAATACCTCTAAATTGTTTCTTAAAAAATTACTTAAACACTATAAGAAGAAATCATTTTTTTAAAAAGGACATTTTCTAAAAAAAATAAACAAATAGATCTATAATGTATCATTCCCATTTATTAATACCTCTAGTACCGAAACTTTATCCTATATTTAAATTTCAAATTTAGATTTATCCTTTGTTCCTTGGTACACACAATTGCCCACAAAAATCAAATATTAAGTTCACTCTTGATTACCCCCATATATTATTATACTTAGTATCATATCTTCTACCACATATATAAATAACATTTTACTAGGGTTCACATTATTTTAGATATAACTTTTTTCATACTTTAAGTTGGTACATTTACAAACATGTGGTTCCTAGTACTATATTTATCTCATTAGCTTACATAACACACACAATACAACAATAATCATGAATGGAATCAAACACAATTTTCATAAGTTATATACAATGTGATTAAAGATATTACATTACAATATGTTATTATATGTGATCGAAATGTCCCTATAAGATCTCAACTTCTCCTATTTTGTTGTCAAAGATGTTCATTCTTTGCTTCTTCGAATGATGTTTTCTCCTTATTTCTATGTTTAATTTGAGGTGAGGTATATGTAAAAACTTTGACACACAAGTCAGTAAGTTGTATGAAATGTTAGGTATATTATGAAAAAACTTGTGCCTTACATAGTGATTAAATTTATTTACATACCTTTTTTTCATGACCGTTAGATATACATTATCAGTCTTAAATGCAAGTTGTGATGATCAGGGTTAACTTAGCATGACATTGCACCATGATTTTGGCTATATTTTGTACACAATCAAATACATTTGTATGACATGTATTCTTGAAAAGGTCAACACTTAATGATAAAAAATTGATACTTAACACTCAAGAAAGACACCGATGTTACTCTTTTACACAAAGCTCAATAATAAAAGAATAAAACAATTTTTAATCTTTTATTTATTTCGCTAAGAGAGAACAAAAATAGATAATTGTAGAGAATATGAAAAAAAATTTAAAATAGTGGGATCTATTAGATTTTTTTTCGTATATATTTTTTCATCATTTTATTTCTCTCTTTAGGCTACGTAAATTTTAAAATATTTTATCTCTATATCTATTGTACATTTCTATTCTACATAACAATTAAAAATTTAATTATATTTATTATACGTTTAGTTATTATAAAAAATGTGATGTTTTGGTGAATAACTTGTATCAATCATTTACTTATATAATATTGTGTGTTAGGGACAAGCCTATATTAACCATGTTTGAGTGGATTAAAAAAAATGTAATGGATAATGTGCCAAATTATGGGAAAAAAAAAAACAAAGTCCTAGATATGAGAGCAATATCATGCCAAGACCAAGAAAAAAGATTGGATAATAAGATATAGAGAAGAGTGAAAATTGGATTGTTACCATAGCTGGACCAGACAAATTTTAAGTAACTCATGCAATGTTACTTGAACATTTATTGTGGATCTAAGTGTTAGATCATGTTTCTGTCAATTATGGGAATATTAGGAATTCCTTGACATGTTATTGCTATCACTACATGTAAAATTTTAATTGAATTTTTTATGAATTTAATGTTTGATGAATGTTTTTTGTTAGAATTTGTTAGAATTTTATGTTAAGTCAATAAGTTTGCATGCAACATTCCCTTGATTGCATCTCACAAGTGACAATACATAATTGAATCGATTCCACTGAAAGAAAAAAAGGAATTATAGATTCGATCATCAATAAATAAATTAAAAAACATCATTAATTTAACATAAGAAATTAGAAAACCTTAGATAACAACGAAAAAGAATTGTAAGGAGACTCCAAAACGACCACATAAATGTTGTTTGAGCTTTAGTTTTCCCCCTCAATTGAAATGTTTTTTCCCCATTCTCTACCCACTTATTTGTCAAAACAACACAGACCCACCATGCACAATTTAAAACAATAGATAAAGCAGAAAAAGACAGCCTTTCAAAGCCAATTATAAAAATAAGGTCAAACTTCAAAGTTTATCTATACTCAAAATTTCCACTTTCTTATTTTCATTACTTTTACCGTATTAACACTAACATTATTCCTATAACTATAAATATAATTATTTTGACCACGATTATAAAAATTTGACTCATAAATTCGATTTGTAAACCTATTTAATAAAATTAATCATAAATTTATCTCATAACCACAACTCTTACAATTAATCTGTAAATTTGACTGTAAACTCAAATTAAAAACATAACCTATTAAATATTAGGACTCATAAACTCAACCCGTAAACTTAAATAACCTAATCAACTTAAAAAATATGAGTCCTAAACCCAATTCTTAAATTCTGTTCAAAACATCGAAACAAAACTCATAAAATATATATTTCGTAACGGATAATATTTAAATATATGATGATCGGAGTAATTTTATAATTTGATGTTTGAGGTAATAATATAAGAAGATTTTGTTCCAAAGAAACACTTGATCATATTAAGAAAAAAAGAACAATTCTTGTTTTTGAAAATATTTCAGTAATATCCAATAAAAAAGTTTGAAGTTTTTTTGACATGTTCTTGTGAGGCAGTTCCCATATGAAATGCATAGAAACACATCTAAGTTTTTTGTGGGATCAATAAGGACAGGCTGGAAGGATCCAAACCCTACCCCACTCACCATTATTGTCAGACAACAAACAATACACCCTCTCTGATAAAGTGTATTTCTACACACAACTCTTTACAAAACAACCACTAACATATACACAAAAAAAAATAAAATTAAACAAAAAAAAAAAAGCCTTACAAAAAGCAGAAAAAGGAGCCTTGGTTTTCTTTTCCTTCAGGCTTCTGCTAAGCAAGCATCTTCCTTTCCCACACTTTTTCTCCCTCATCTTCTTCTTCTTCTTCTTCTCACTAAATTCTCTTCATTCTTCTCCAAAATATCAATTCTCTCAGATTTCCACTTCTCATCCCTCAAAAACCCTATCCACTTCCACAAATCTTTCCCTTCTTTTCATTTCAGAAATTCCCCTCCTTCATATTATTTTCTGGGTTTCATTGATCAACCCCACAAAAATAAAAAAATCAGTTCTTTCTCTCTCTGTCTCTCTCTATATCTATAGTACATAACTCATTTTCTGTTATCCTTTGATTTTTCTCAATTATCAATATCTGAGCTTCAAAAGCCTCTGAATTTGACACTACCCTGATCTCAAGTTTTGAACTTTGCTGAAATCTTTGCTTCTTCTTTTTTTTTTTGAAGAAATTCTCCAAACAGCTCATTTTCTCTCTCTTACAGTACATAACTCACTTTTTTCTTCTTCTTTTTACTGTGTAATATCTGAGCTTGAGAATGCTCTGAATTGGGGACTTCCCTGATCTCTCGAATTTCACTTTGGTGAAATATTTTGTGGTTCTGGTTGGTATCATTGTTTGTTGAAGTGATTTGATGGGAATCTGCCATGGAAAACCCATCGAGACCCAGCAGAGTGAGAGAGAAAACCCAGAATTCCCGAACGAAGTTCCGTCATCAACAACAACAACGAACCCCACCAAACCCTCGAAATTCCCATTCTACAGCCCGAGCCCTTTGCAGAGTTGGTTCAAAAACTCGCCGGCGAACTCAAACCCTAGCAGCGTGAGTTCCACACCGTTGAGGATCTTCAAGCGTCCCTTCCCTCCTCCGTCGCCGGCCAAGCACATTCGCGCGCTCCTCGCCCGGCGCCACGGCTCCGTGAAGCCGAACGAAGCCTCCATACCTGAAGGCAGCGAGTGTGAGATTGGGCTGGATAAGAGCTTCGGCTTCGCCAAACAGTTCTCGGCCCATTACGAGCTCGCCGAAGAAGTGGGCCGCGGCCATTTCGGCTACACCTGCTCCGCCAAGCCCAAGAAGGGCCCCCTCAAAGGCATCGACGTTGCCGTCAAAGTCATTCCAAAATCCAAGGTCTCATCTCACACTAATAATATTTTCACTTCTTTTTATATATTTTAAAAGAATTTTCTGCAAATGAAACTTGCAAACATTGTTTGTCAGAAGAATACGCTTGTTTCGTGGAGCTAAATTCGAAACGCGAAATAGCATCCCGGAAAATTGGTCGGAATTTGGTTTCACGAGAGTGTAATAGTTATTTTTTTTTTTAAAAAAAATTTATTTCTCTAAATTCTTTATCTTTTTTAATTAATTTTTTTGAGAAGAAAGTGGAGAACTTCTAGATTTCGAATCCGGATACCAAATTCTGAAAAAGTTTCCGGCGTAAGGCGACATTTTTGAAAATTTGGTTAATTAAATTCTGTGATTGAATAGAAACAGTATTTTTTTTTTTGTCTTTTTTCACTTGTTTCATTTATGTTAGTTATTTAATTTTGATACATTATAGAAATTGGTTAATTTAGTTGATAGTTTATGTTTCATTATTTAATTAATATTTTTCACTTTTTTTAACGCCTTTCCTCCAAAATACCGAAATACCTGCATATAGCTTCTTGAGGTTGTTTAATAAAATTTATTGGAGAAAACTCATATAATATAAGTGTGTTCATCAGGTTGGGTTGGGTCGCCCAATGACCCAACTTGACCCAATCCAATTAAATTGAGTTGGGTTTTATTTATGATTGGATAATTTACTCTTTCATCAATTGAATAATAAGTTTGGTGTGATGATCCAAGCAGTTAAATAACGTAGTATTGAAAAAGAAATAATATTCCATAAATATAACAATATAAGTGGACATTAGGGTTTTATTTTAAGGAGTAAGATGGTAAAATATAAGTTCATCTAGGTAGATTATCTTAAATCACTAATAATATGAACAACTTATTAGAATAAGCTAAAAGTTATTTAACATAGATGAAATAACTTTATCAAAATTTCTTAAAAACAATGATATGAACAACTTGTAAAAATAACCTAAAAACATTAAAAATGTAACCTGGCCAAACATAGATAGAATAACTTTTCAAAACTTCATCTATAATTTTCATCTATTAAATGCTCACTTTTAACAATCGAAGAATTAAGGTAAATAGTTGTATAAAATGATTATATCTATATATTGTAGGACTTGCACAATTAAGAGAACTAACTCATTCAAGTACTCATCAATTATGCCCTAACTGATTATGAGTAATGTTTTAGTCTACAAATATTTAGTGAAAAAAGAAATTATGGATTAATTATTATAAAATAGAAACAAATATCACTTTTCATGTGGGTCTTATAATAAAAAACAGAGATAGATAAGTTATAAGAGCAAACATAGTATTTTTAAGGGTTAAATATGTTTTTGGTCCCTCAAGTTTCAATGAATTTTGGAATTAGTTTCTCTTTGAAACTTTATATCAATTTAGTTCTTCATCTTTTTAAATGCATGAATTTAGTCTTTCTTACCAAATTTTGTTAAGTTTATTTGACATTTCAAACGCATTTTATAATAATATTTGAGTTAACATTGAAGCTAAAATGTGTCAAACGGTATAAACAATTCAAATACTATCATGAAATACATTTGAAACATTAGATAAACTTAACAAAATTTGGTTAAAAGTACTAAATTCATGCATTTTTAAAGATGAAGGATTAAATTGGTCAAAAGTTTTAAAGAGAGACTAATTCAAAATTTTACTGAGACTTGAGGGACCAAAAACATATTTAACCCTATTTTTAAAGACAAAAACATATAATGACTCATTTATTATTATCATTGTTGATACTTGATAAGTTGAGTTAGTTAAATAGAGCTGTTCCCTGTGGTTGCGTTTGCAATGGGATCACTTACAATTGTTGTGGAGAATGTTTGATGTGACAGTTTCTGTTGCAACGCCAATACTTTTACACTGTGTTTGGACAGATATATTCACAATTTCAAGAAAGTTAAAATACATTCAATTTAAATTACTTTCAATTCAACTTATTCTATTTTTTAAGTGTTTTATTTGCATAAGATAGTTTAAACGTATAAAATTTTATTTTATTTTTTGTTTAGATAAAGTATTTCAAACATAAAAGATTGTTTTGATATTAAAAAGCATTTAATAATTTAAAACTAGTAGTATGTTGTTTAATAGATGAAAATGTCCTACCGATGTTGGTCAAGAAAACACAAACTAACGTTGGATGATAAATTAATTTCAATTGATGTTGGATTTCCATCAATGTTAGACAAAAAAAAAAAACTCAACTAATAGTAATTGAAACTAACCCTAGTTAGAGTTTTTGTGACTGCTAATGTATCCATTAAGGATCTGTTTAGACAAACTTTTACACAAGCATTTATAGAGAGAAAAATAATAAGAACAAACTAAGATGAGTTTCTCCATGAGTTAAAATCAGCTTATAGAAGTTAAAAATAAGAATTTAGAAAAGCTATACAAGAGAGCTTCTGCAAATTGGCCTGTGCTTAAGCTAATTTTAACTGATGGAGAAGTTCGTGTAATTTTTTCTTTCTACACTTTTCTCTCCAACAAGTCCTTATAGATAAACTTGTCGAAACCTAAATACACTTGTTTGTAAATATTAAAGATTGTGAGGAAACTGCTTCCTTGTTCCTGTGAGTGTGGTTTAAAACCTTGGTTGTGTTAGTTACATGCACCAGTGTGCTCTTTTGTTTATTATGCAAGTGGGTGTGATTGGCAGATGACTACAGCAATTGCCATTGAGGATGTAAGGAGAGAAGTGAAGATATTGCGGGCTCTAACAGGACATAAGAATCTGGTGCAATTCTATGAAGCCTATGAAGATGATGAAAACGTTTATATAGTTATGGAGTAAGTTGAACTAGTACTCTTTTTTTTAGCAATGTTGTGAATCCCCTTTACAAACTTGAATCTGTTTTTTTCTTCTTCTTTCCAAGATTGAAATTATTAAGCAAGAAACTTGAAGTTGTTAATTTGGGTTAAGACATTAAGAGCTTACATTCTTATGTGTCTTATGCTACTCAGGTTATGCAAAGGAGGGGAATTGCTAGATAGGATTCTTTCCAGGTAATGATGTTTGCCAATTTTGCCTTTTCTGTGTCACAATAGTGGGAAAAAAGTATAAAGAGACACGGTGGTTTAATTATTTTACCCTTGCATAGCATATATTAACATTCTAACCATTTACAAGTTCAATTGTCGAATGTAGGGGTGGAAAGTACCCAGAAAATGATGCCAGAGTAGTTATGATCCAAATATTAAGTGTCGTAGCATTTTGTCATCTGCAGGGTGTTGTTCACCGTGATCTCAAGCCAGAGGTGAGCAAGTTATAAAGTTTCTTAACTTTAATTTTTGTGGAAGCTGAGAAACTTAGGCATCTAGGTATTCTTGTTTTTTGGGATTAATTACATTATAGATTTATATTTTAGATGCCCCGAATGTTAGTTTCGTTTCAGTTTGGGTATCCTTTTAGCATGTCTCTACAATAGGTATGTTTTCAAACCTAACTTTCCACTTTAGAAGAAGCACGTCTTTTTGTGCCACTTCCAGTTCTGGAAATAATAGTTATGGAGTGAATATGAATGGATGACATATACCGGAGTTATTTCATCTTCACTCTTTATAGGTTAATAACAATTCTGAATGACAACTGTTTGTGTTAATGCTAATTATGAAACAAATAACAAATGCAGATGGATATTTCTTTAGATGGTTGTATATATTCCTTCACTTTAGATTGTTCTGTTGTTTTTTCTAACCGTGAATACTGGTTTTATGCTTCAGAATTTTCTTTTCACTTCTAAGGATGAAAATTCCATGTTGAAGGCCATTGATTTTGGATTGTCTGACTATGTGAAGCCAGGTCTGGCATATTCCCTGCTTTCATATTTCTGTTGTTTTATTAACAGAGAATATAAACAACTAGTGGTAACAATCCGATTTTCTTTTTCAGATGAGAGGTTGAATGATATTGTTGGAAGTGCTTATTATGTAGCCCCAGAAGTTTTGCATAGATCTTATGGGACAGAAGCAGATATGTGGAGCATTGGTGTAATTGCTTATATTCTTTTATGTGGGAGCCGTCCCTTTTGGGCTCGGAGCGAATCTGGTATATTTCGGGCTGTACTTAAGGCAGATCCAAGTTTTGATGAGGCTCCTTGGCCTTCTTTATCTGCTGATGCAAAAGATTTTGTAAAGAGGTTGTTGAATAAGGATTATCGTAAAAGATTGACTGCAGCTCAGGCACTAAGTATGTCTTTCCATTTCCCATGGTGGTGCATATATGGTATTAGTATTCTTACGTTTTGATCTCATTGATTCTCTTGCTTATTATAGCCTTGTTTTATGCACAGGTCATCCATGGCTGGTGAATCATCATGATGATATGAGGATACCTTTGGATATGATAATCCACAAGCTTGTTAAAGCGTACATTTGCTCATCTTCTTTACGTAAATCTGCTTTACGGGTATGTGGTACTGGTCTTATTTTGCTATGGTTTTGGATTTTTTACTGGTACAAGTTTCCTATGGTACTATCTAATCATGCATTGCCACATGTTAAATTAGTTTATGACAAGACAACTACTTGGAAACTCAACAAGTTTTCAATAAATGATTTCAGACTTAATGTCTCTTACTGATTTATAGTAACATTCACAAAAGCTATCTAATCAAGTTGATTTTTATTTTTCAATAAAATATTAGTGCTGAAGCATCACAATGTTAATTACCATCTCAACTCAACTATCTTGACATTGTAATTAACAACAACTGCGCCCAAATCTATAAAATAAAGGAGAGAAAAAAGTAAGGTGGGAGGACTAGACAACAAATTACTGAAAAAATCTGCAACAAGGGAATTGAAATCTATCTCTGAAAAACACCAGAATTAACAGAAGGTTATCCCACCTTGTATAACATTGTGAACCAATACCAAAATTGCCTAACTTTTGCACGTGAATCCTCATTTGTTTTGTCTTCTCCATGCAATTAAGCCATCTATTATGCAATCTCCTTGGAACAATGGTTGAGTTTTTAAAGGCTCGGATAGCTGGATAGCTAATTGAGAATCACATTCCAACCAAAGCCTAAACCATCCTTTAGTGAAAGCAATCCCATTTGCCAAAATAGTACATATAATTTCTGCTTGTAAGGCAACTGGCATCCCAAGGAATTGTGAAAAATAGCTCATAATTGATGCTTTTTGGTAAGGCAGCAGTACCCTGGAGCCCTTGGCAGCTCCATCAGTATTGCATTTGATCCATCTAGCAGAAAGAACAAGTCATAAGACTGGAATGACATTAGGGATCTTAGTAGGAACTCAGTTATGTTAGATTTCATTGCTTCTTGACAGTGATTTCCGGCCAAATTTACCTTTGAATAAATCCTATTTTCACTATCATACCTTTATCAAACGAATGGAATTCCTACTTTTTGATATCAATACTATTACACTAAAAATGGCTGCTTGCAATACTGTTCTAGCTTGTATACTCCGACTTCCATTCGCAACAACAATCAGATCTTTATATCAAGAAGAGGCGGGTACATAGATCATATGATGGCATTCATATTGATTAAAGTAGAAAGTTTCAGAGATATTATTTACCATTAGATTCCTCTTGACCACTTCCTCTAGTGTCTTGGTCCTCTCTTCTTTTTCACAGAACTAAAATCTATGCAATCTACTCTTCTCACAAGTGTCTCTTGTTGCCTTCATTTTACGTGTCCAAACTAACTTAACCAATTTTCTTCAATTGGTATGACACCAATCTCGTAAAATAATTCCGTAAAAACCATCTTATATTTCTCTTTTCTACTTCTCCCACAGTCCTACCTTTCCATTTTTTTGTCCCTTTAAAGCCCAGCATTCACTACCCAAGGATATGGCTGAATGTATAACAACGTAAAACTTTTGAATTTGATAACTATTTTGCGATCACAACTAACCTCCTATGCATTTCTCTATTTTAGCCATTCTATTTATATCATGTGATATTCTGGTTAATTTCCCCTTTATTTTGTACTGTGGAATCCACATAGTTAAATTTAGAAACTTGTGATATGAAACATCTCCTAGATCAATTAATGATAAGTTAATTAAATGACTGACTGAAGAATCATAGAAATCTCTGCACTGATCAATTAAGGATAAGTCAATTAAATGACTGGTTGAGGAGAGTTTTTGAGAACTTGCCTGTCATCATTTGCATGTGCAATAAACCATTTCATGTTTCTTGAAGTAAAAGTTTGCAATTTCTCTTAGAAACGTGGATATTTATTTATTAAATTTCTCAATCTGTCAGGCTCTTGCAAAGACATTAACAGTAGCTCAGCTAGCTTATCTCAGAGATCAATTTACACTGTTAGGGCCAAACAAGAGTGGATTAATCTCTATGCAGAACTTTAAGACGGTCAGCACATATCTGAAGTTAAAATTTATTGTTCCTTTTCCAAATTTCTTCGAGGCATTAACGGTTATTTTGGCAGGCTGTTTTGAGGAGCTCCACAGATGCTTCAAAGGATTCAAGGGTCTTAGATTACGTGAATATGGTAAGTTCGAGGGATTGTCAGTCATTCCTAATTGACTGTTTTAACAAATCAGCTTCACTGAAAAGTTAATTTGTTATCCTTGTTGCAGGTTAGTTCTATCCAATATAGGAAACTAGATTTTGAGGAATTTTGTGCTGCTGCTATAAGTATGCACCAACTAGAGGGAATGGAGAGCTGGGAGCAGCATGCAAGGCGAGCCTATGAGCTTTTTGAAAAGGAAGGAAATAGACCAATTATGATTGAGGAACTTGCCTCGGTAATTTCACATCCCGTTGTATCTTAATACCAATATGTTTGTCAAATGATTAAATGTGATGCAATGCCAAAGATGCTACGTTTTTTCAAACGGACACTTATTAAGTTAGTATCTGCATGTGTTTAATTGTCTTCATTCATCAACATGACAGATAACCTGAAATGAGATTCTTAATCAGTTGCATTTAACATAATCCTTCATCACACGTACATTAAGCTCTTCATGTTTGACATATTTCAGGAACTTGGGCTTAGTCCATCAGTACCTGTTCATGTAGTACTTCAAGATTGGATAAGGCACTCAGATGGGAAGCTTAGTTTCTTGGGGTTTGTCAGGCTTCTGCATGGGGTTTCTTCCCGTGCATTTCAGAAGGCTTGAACGAATAGTTGCTATTATTTTTTCTTGCCCTTTATCTTTAAATATTTTGATAGGATAATGCTTTAGCTACCCTCCATCAGCAGACCTCAATGATGGCTTCTGCAAGTTGAAGGCAGTGGCTGATAGGAATTTGTTGCTGAGGAAGCTGTATGCAACATCTTCATGTATCAATCCCACTTTTCCAAAATTTACCAACACAACCTTCTCTCCCCACCTTGTTCTCACTCACTTTAGGTTGGTGGTTCTGAAGTTAGAGGCTTGTACAGATGAAAACTAGACCACAAATTGTACCTAGAACCATCAGAACCTCTCAAAAATTATGATTCTCTTCGCGTGTTACCCATGCCACCTATCAATAAACCTTCTTATCACGTGAACTCCTTCATAGTTGACAGCTTTTTTAACTTTTTTGTTGTATTTATATGTTATTATTCAAGGCCACAAGGGATGGTGCTTTTTATATACAATAGCTTTATGGAGTTTTGAATCTATAACTTGTTCCAAACTGTGCACACACAAAACTCTTTTGCTCTGACATGGGTGGCTTTTGGTTAATCAGCTATGCAACTATCTTTATATTATTCCAAGCTTCTAAGGATATCAGTGTATAATTTTGCAGTCACTCTAAAGCTTCTGGATTTCAATTTTCAACATGTTGGTGATTGAGTCTTCATTTTATAGGATATCAATTTCAGTTTTCTAGCATTATAATTCTAACTGGTATAGTTAGGGGACCATTGTTTTCACTATTTTAAAATGCCAGAGTATATATTGAAAAGGAGAATACCTTCTGTTAGTGTACAATTATGGTCTAGATTCCTATATATCTTCAATGTAATCCTTCATCTTTCATAGAAGAATTCAATTTTTTTTTACCTGTATATTTGAATTTGATTTAAACCTTTCTTGATTTTAGACACTATCATCAGCTCACATGAAGAACAACAAACCAGAGGGCATTTCATTCAATGGAAAAAGATCGGTTTGAACCATTCTCCAAGGAAAGAAAGACTAAGGGGTTATTATTTCATCTATTTCAATTCTTTCTTCTCCTATCCCATTCGATAGTATAAAAGAAGATCAACAATATTTATAATAGTGTATCAGATGACATAATTTAGAATATATTTCTGATTACCTCATTCAAAAAAGATTACATAATCTAAACTGTGATTTTAAATTATGTAATTTTGCGTAATTAATACATTATTTAAACTTACATAATCTAAAATATAGTTATTTCAAGTTATGTAATATAAATTGAATAATTTAGGATTATGTAACTCAAGATATCTTAGATTATATATTCTCTAATATAATTTTAAACCTAATCATAAATTGAAAGTTATGAAATTCAATTTAACAAACAACAAATTTTACTAGGATAATTTATGATTTTGATATCATGTTAAGAGTTGGACTTCAAGTATAACTTAATATACAAAATCATATATATATATATATATATATATTAAATTCATCTTATCTCTAATCGATGTATAACTTACAACAAAAGTTAAAGATAAAATCATGATTATGCTACGAAAATGTTAGCTCATTCATATAAGGAGTCAAAATTCTTTAAAAAAAGTTAACTCATTCATATAAGAATCTAAAATTCCTTAAGAAACGTCCTTTTTTTAGATATTAATACTTGGCAACTTGATGTATTCGAAACTCTTCCTTCATAGGAATAAGAGCCTAACAAGAGTCGAACTCAAGACGATAGGCTTGTTATAAGGTTTTATCATTTTTAGAAAAAAAATAACTCATTCATTAGAAAAAAACCCAAAATTCCTTAACAGGTTGCAAAACAATATGCACCTATTTACCATAGATACAAGAATGGTGCAGGTACTCGTACAGAATATGGTGTATGAAAAGGAAAATATGGTGGATATTCTGTTTAGTGTGAATGTCCCTCTTCATTAGAGCAATTGTTTTCTACAATCCCATATTTTCTTCATGCATCTTCCAGTCTACAATCCATGATTATTTAATCTACTAAAGTTACTGTTGTTTTGTTTTAATCGATTAAAATAACTCAAGAATGATTTTAACATATTCAAACTCAAGAGCTTATTTTAACCTCTATTTTAGTTGATTAAAATGACTTCAATCAATTATAATCACCAAGTACCAAAATTTTCTCTCTCTTATTTCAAAATCAAATGATACAAAATCAAAATCATTCTTTCTTAAAACATTGTCAACTGTGAGATACTCTCGCTTGAACTTAAAAGCACTTCTTAGAATCTTCTTAATTTAAAATTTGAATCAAATCCTTGGTTTAAGAAGTTCACGTTTGTATCTTTTCTTTATTGTTGTGTTTTATCTTTGTTAAGGTTACCTTGTTTCTATTCTATATTTTTTCTTGTGTATTGATCTTGATTAAAATTGTCAAAAATATTGCTTGTAATAGATTGTAGAGTTTCACAAGTGATGGTAGAAAATCTTTGAATGAAGGTTTCACAAGATTATTTTTGTCACAATATCACGGTATGTGAAAACATACTTGAATCCAATACTCAAGAGTGTATTTTAGAATGACTTATCTTTTATTCTGCAACACCCTTTTCTTAAATAGGCACTGTAGAATATCTTTACATTAATATTCAATAAAGGGGGAGAGATTATAAAAGATTTCCTATTTACATGGAGTAATTGAGAATCCCTAACAGCTAGGTGTTACGTGTATAAAATAATCTATTAAAGACAAAATAAATTATATTTATACACACTAACATTCCCCTTCAAATTGATGCTGGTAAATCAACCAGCAACAATTTGCCAACAAGAAATTGATGGCGCTGTCGAGTCATAGTTTTGGTAAAGATATCTGCAACTTGAAGATCAGTAGAGATGTAAGGAAGAGAGATGACATTATTGGTCAAAGCCTCTCAAATATAATGACAATCCACTTCAATATGCTTGGTACATTCATGGAACACTGGATTTGCAGCAATCTGAATAGCACTTGTATTGTCTGCATGAAGAGGTGTAGATGTAGGTTGGGAAAACCCAAGCTGGTCCAAAAGACTATGTAACCACACAACTTCAGCACAAGCAGCTGACATTGAATGATATTCAGCCTCAGTAGAAGATTTAGAAACACGATCTTGCTTCTTACATTTCCAAGAAATTAAGGCATCACCAAGAAACATACACCAACCGGTAGTAGACCTACGAGTATCCGGACATCTTGCCCAATCAACATCACTATAGGCCATAAGCTGTAAAGATGAGGCTTTGGGAAAGAATAACCCACGTGTAGATGAACCTTTAAGATAGCGGATAATATGACGAACCGTAGCAAAATGAAGATGACGAGGAGAAGACATAAATTGGCTGACCTGGTGAACATCATACGAAATGTCAGGTCTAGTAGTAGTGAGATAAATAAGACTGCCTACCAAACGCCGATAGAGAGTGGGATCAGGCAAGAGATCTCCTTCATCTTTCCTGTACTTGACATTTACTTCCATAGGAGTATCAACTGAAGTAGTTCCAACTAAAC
>Ga0214545_1006721_pt1 | contig 19815 bp, 5 predicted proteins | sample CNSS4metaG_FD_160064 | JGI IMG/M metagenome (GOLD analysis project Ga0214545, IMG submission 160064) | Root nodule microbial communities from cowpea collected in UCLA plant growth center, Los Angeles, California, USA - CNSS4 | ecosystem: Host-associated > Plants > Roots > Nodule | place: USA...
ATATATATATATATATATATATATATATATATATATATATATATATATATATATATATATATATATATATATATATATATATAGAGAGAGAGAGAGAGAGAGAGAGAGAGAGAGAGAGTGTCCTTTTGAATTTTTTTTTAGCACAACGATTAGTGACAATAACATTTAAACCGGGATCATATGAAATTTAAATAAAGCATTTATGATCCTAGTGTTTATTCATGAATATAAATAGATCATGTGTGAATCGAAATCAAATTAGATGAGTTAGTACATTTATACCAATTTTAAACTTGGGTAAAAATTCAGTGTTTTATAGATAATTTGGGTAAATCGTGTTTTTTCTAGGTCCAAAAATATGTTTAAATTTTATTATTAGTTTGGTTGAATTGATTAAAATGTGATTTAGGTTCCTTTTGAGTTTCATGTAATATATTAAAAGAAACAACTTATTAGATGATTAAGAAGAACCATTTCTACTAATTTTCACACAACGCCAAGCTGAATATTGCTTTTCATAAATTAAAAAAAAAATATATAAGATATAAAAATTAGGTAAAAGTAACATAGAGAGAGATGATGGATTTGTTGAGAGAGGATATTGGTTTTACATAGAAGGCAATCAAAGGGCAAAGAAAGAGTGGTGAAAAGATTGAGTGCAGTAAGGAGAAGTGCATAGATCAAAGACAGTATTAGGAAAAGAAAAGGTACATCCAAAATCATCTCTCATAATCCCCTCATGCATGCTTCCCAACTCCATTAAATCATCACTCCAACTTTCATGAACAAGCTTCCCCTTTGATGATGATGCACTTTTACAATCACCCTCACCAGCTTCAACTCTGGGGATATATTTTGCAGTGACACAAGCTTTTCTCTTTTTCTTCTTGTCAACACCAAGCTTCTTGCTTAAATGAGTGTTCCAAAAGTTCTTCACCTGGTTGTCTGTTCTCCCAGGAATCCTCCCCGCGATCAAAGACCACCTTAACAATATTGTTTAATCGATCGTAAGTACCATCAAAACAAGAGTTTTTTCTTGTAAGAATTAAGAAAGAACCTATTTCCAAGGAGACTGTGAAGCCGAACAACAAGGTCTTCTTCTTCTTCTGAGAAATCTCCACGCTTGACATCAGGAGTTAGATAATTCATCCATCTCAGCCTGCAACTTTTGCCGCTTCTCTTCAACCCTACAATCAAAATCAGAAGAAATTAATGGAGAGCATCGATGAGAGTACTGTGAAAACCGACATTATAGTATACCTGTCACTTTAGGAATCCGGTTCCACTTCCCAGTTCCATGCTTTTTCACGTAATTAGTCAGAACTGAGTCTTCCTCCGCATTCCAGAACCCCTTCTTGGATTCGTTCTCATAAGCTTCCATTGTTGCAAAGCTTAAGCCTTTCTCTTGTTTGCTTCAGTTCTGAAAGTACTTGCAAAGGAACTATAAGTTAGAAACTTCGAGAGAGGTCTTGAATGGGATCAATGGTCTTACTCTTTTTCGGTATGAATATATAAGCTTCGAAGCTTATATAAACAACCTGCGGCATAACACACTTACATTACCTCATATACATATATATAGCAGCAGGCACAGTTCACATTTAATTTTTCTCTAAATGAAATATTCTTTGGGGAAGAAGTAGCAAAAAGAAGATGGAAAGAGAGGAGGATCTAGGTTAAGAAAAATAGAAGTCGAGTGATGATTTGATTTAGTGATATGAAAAGACAATTTAGTTAAAATTTTACGACACATAAGGTGAAATTATTTTATATAAATAGATTTAAATTTTAAGTTAATTTTATACAATTAGTTAAAATTAAAGTTAACTTCATGGTACAATACGTTGTAACTATCTAGTTCTATAATAGAAATTATGCTAGAAATTACAATTTTAAATTTTTAGGTTATTTTTAGACGAGACAATTTAATAGAATAATTTATTTATTTAGAAGATTTGAAATTTTTTTAAATAAAATGACTTATTTGAATGGAGAAATTAAAAGGAAACTAAAATTGACATGAAAGTATTTCAAATAATTAAAATAGTAAATTTGAAATTCATTAAAAAAAAGAAGCAAATTGAAAATTTATTCCTTTTTCATTCCATTATTAATTCACTTAGGAAGGTTGAGCTGGGTAGACCCATGATGAAGGTCGAGCTGAGTCGGTATGAGGTGAATGTTGTGCTGAGTCAACAAGTACAGTAAGTTGAACCAAGTGGCCCAAAACAAAGGTTGAGCCAAGTCGTCATGGGTTAATGGTCGAGCTGAATCGACTCGAGTCAAAGGTGCAACCATGTTGGTCTAGGCTAAAGGTTGAGTCGAGTGGTCCAGGTCAAAGGTAGACCGGAGTCGGTCCAAGCCAAAGTTAAGCTGAGTTAATCTAAGCTGAAGTCTAAATCGGAAGGTCGAGCCAAGTCAACTCAAGTCGAAGGTCAAATCGAGTCAAGCTGAGTTGATCTAGGTCGAAGGTCAAGTCGAGTCAGCTCATGTAGAAAGTTGAGCCTAGTTGGTCATTGTCGAAGGTTGAAATGAGTTGGTCCGGACTAAAGGTCGAATTGAGCCGACCCATACCAAAGGTCAAGCCAAGCCAAGCTGATGGGTGTGCTAAGTTGACTCGGGCCAAAGGTTGAGCCGAGTCGACTTGATTAAAGATCTAGGCGAGTTGACCAAACCGATGGTCAAGTCAAGTTAGTCTAGTTCGAAGATCAAGCCAAGTTGACGAAGACCAAAGGTCAAACTAATTTGGCTCATATCGAAGGTCGGACCTAGTCAGCCCAAGTTGAATCATCGTGAGCTGACCCAAATCAAAAATTGAGATGTATTATCCAAATTAAAAATCAAACTATCTCAACTCAGGTTTAGAGTTAAATTTACCTTAAAATTAAAATTAAATAACTTTATTAAAGAAATTGAATCTAAACAACAAAAACAAATTATTTAATAAATAAAAATTCAATTATAAATAATTCAAATAATATTTATAACTTTTATAAATTATTCGTCCATGCAATCTCCTAATTATTTACATTTAATTTTCTTTTTAAATTACACCCTTTTAATTCATTTGGCCATTTAATGAGTGCAGGATAAAGCAGCGTAGCAGGGTTCAGTGGTGTCGGGTACCGCTGAAAGAAGGTGTTTGAAAATAGAAAATTTTGGTATGCGTAACAAAAATATCAATGACATCCTGCAGGTGACATGACAAAAATAGAGGGAGAAGATAGAAGAAGCAATAAATGTGAGATGATAAAGATAAAAAGAAAAATATTGTAAGAGACGAAGGAAAATATACAAACTTAAAAGAAAAATTTTGAATGAATCGATTAATGTAAATAATAAAGAAAATATTATAATAGATAAAATTATAAGATGATTAAATTATCTCAAACATAAAAATTATTATTATTATTATTATTAAGTTTTACTATTAATATTTAATTTTTTTATTATTAATATATAAATTTATTTATATTATTATATTATTACTATTATTAATTTTATTATTAATATTATTAGTTTTTTGTACTATTAAGACTTATAATACTATATTATTATTATTATTATTATTATTAATTCCATTTTGTTCGGGTCCAGCAGCCACCTTAATTCAAATAACAAAAAAAATACTGTAGTTTCATTCTTATTTTCTGGTCACTGGTATATGAAGACTTTGGTATAAAAAAATTAAATATGATTTTGTGAAAATTGTAATTAATTTAGTTTTCTAATTTTAGATATTTGTTTGTGTAATTTTTTAAATTAAATTTTGTTAAATTTATTTGATGATTCAAATATCTTATCAAATAGATTTAACAAAATTTAGTTTAAAAGACTAAATTTTCAAATATTTAGAATTGAAAAATTAAATTGGATAAAAGTTAAAAAAATAATTAATTTTAATTTTTAATTAAAACTAAAAAAACATACTTAATAAAAAAAAAACATGATAAAGAAGCAAAGTCGAAAGGAAAAAGGAAGCAATAAATATTCTGAAAATAATACATTATTTCTTTCGAAGACTTTAGGCGGTCACTAAAACACCGTAAAGGGTTCTTGAAAAACCATAAAAGAGAAGAATCGTTCTTAAAGAATTATGAAACTCGAGAATCCATTCTCCATGAGTAGAACGAGAATTGATTCATCATTCTTGTGTGTATGTGTATTATTGCACTAGGAAAAACTAAGGGCGATCAAGACATTATACGATTGATTATGTGCTTTCCTAGGTCTTTCTTCTCAAAATTGAGAACCATATCTGTCTTACTTTCTTTGCAATTTTCCACAGGTATATCTGTTTATACTAATTGGAATAAATATATTTTTAATTTTTATCTTTCATGAAAAATTAAAATTTGTCATTATCTAAAATTTTAATATATTTTGATCTTAAAACTTTAAATTTAATGAATATAATCATTTTAACTTCATTAAATTAATATTTTTTAATTTATTAAATATATTTTATAATAATATTTGAATTGTTTATATCATTTAACACATTTTTTTTAAATATTTATTAAAAAATATATTTAACATGTCAACAAAAATTTAACATAAATAAGTTAAAAGAACTATATTTTTTTTTAAGTTTAAAAGTTAAAATATATTAAAATTTTAAAATGTGTCAAATTTTAATTTTGCGCTAAAATTCATAAACTAAAAAAATACTTAAAATGATTTCAACATAACCACGATTCATATAATATGCTTCGTTATAAACAAAACTCACCGTAAATCAGACATAGGTTTAGGACAACTAAAACAAACTAAAAGGCGGTTATTTTTAAAAAAAAAACAAAAAAAACATGTTGAGTAACCTAGAGTTGGTGAAAGATAAAATATATGCTATATATTTTTCTTTTGCAAACAAGAGTCATACTTAAATATGTCTAAAAAGTTTATAATAAAACATATAATAGGTAAGAAATGCATATTGTAAATAGATATATATGAATAATGAATATAAATATTTTTAATATCCGTATGTTAACGGAGTAGATATGAGTATTATAGTATCCGTACATGTGATATTCATACCCGCTATATTATAATTTAAATGAAAAAAATATGATTAAAACATTAACACATTGAAATTGAATAAGTTATTTTTTTATCAATTAGTTCTAAAAAATCTTCATATTCTTGTAAACTATCATTTAACACGGTTTAAATGAGATTATTTGCACTTTTTTAAAATTTATAAATATTATGTATTGTATTTTTATTTGAATTTATAGTTAAAATATATTGTTAAATATTTTTTTTTTTATAAATATATGTTGGTATCCGTAGATATACGTAGATATTTAAAACATATGTCGGTACCTGCATAACGAATATCCGACGAATATAAATATGGGTACAAAGATAAATATTTATTCAACAAATAAGATGCGAAAAAGCTATTACTTATATCCTACCTACCGCGTTCGCATCTCTTAGTATCGAAATAAGTACATCCCTGATTATAGTATTAAAATTAGTTATTTTCTTTTACAGCACCGTCAAAAAGGTCAAGGTCTTGTTATTTTCTTTTTGCTTTACTGCGAAGAAGTTAGATTATTTTAATAATAAGAAACGTGATTTGAGTATGATTATAATTGATATATTTTATTTTTAACATAATAAAGAATTATATTTTTATTACAACTATTTTATTTTTGTTGGTTATATGTAAACCCTTCAATTATTAATATAAATCAGGACGTGCTTCATTTTCTGTATCTATCACGTATATTTATTATAAGGAAAGTTAATGTTAATATTTAATTAAGTTATAAATGAATCATTAATATTTGAAATTTACAAAGTAAAAAATAAAAGGATAAAAGGTTTCTTAATAAATGTGATAATATTTTGTTTATCATGTTTATTAAACTTTTTATTTGTTTTTATGTCATGAATTTCTTTTATTTTTAATTTTAAGATTTAAATGTTTTTTTGTACATTAATTATATTGAAACTTTTGTAAAGGAGTGAAAGGTTAAAGAGAATTTAAGAATTTTTTATGACTCTCTTGCTCGAGAATTTAAGTAAATGAGTTACTTAAGTAACTCATTTGTATAGCGAGTGAATAAAGGAATTTACTCATTGTATTTTAAATAGATCGAAGCATTTTGAATTAAGCTTCTACTAAGAATTTTATTTATATTGAGTGTTTAAATTACTTTTTATTTTTTTCTAAGTATCATATATTTAATTAATTTTGTTGTGAGATGATGCAAATATTAATCTTGTCTTGTTTTTAAGTCATTGATCTACTTCCTTCTTTCATTTACAATTTTTTAACTCATTGATCAATACTCTCTTTTTTCTTTTTTAAGAACGAGTTGATTAAGAAGTTGGAAAAAGTTGAAAGAAAATGCAAATTCATCATCGAGTTAGAAAAAAAATAGAAATATTTATATAATCTTGTTGACAAAAAAATAAATAAAAAAACACTAAGGTTGTGTTATTTTGAAGGAATATATTGTTCAAAAAGATTGGAGAGGAAGACATGAAGGATGATCACCTTATTCTTTTTGAGGTGATGCAAGGGAATGACAGGGATGGAATAGAGGGATGGCTAAAAGATTTCATCTCTCTATTTTTTAAGAGATTAGAATTTTATTCTCGTTATATTTATTTTTTATCTTTTTTATCCTCGTCATTTTTTTTGCATGTGTTTAAATTAATTTGTATGTTTAAATTAATTTTACAAATTATTTTAATTGTGTTTAATATATCAAAAACTATTTGTATGTTTAATTTTGTAATTTGTGTAAGACCCTCTTTTTATTTCTGCCCTAATTTAAAAAGGTTGTCCCAAATTAGTTGGGCCTAGGGCTGGCCCATAGGGTGTCCAAAGCCCTTAAGGCAGCCTAACCCTTCTCATTCTGCCAACAGTGCTCTTACCTCTTTCCCTTCTAACAGATTTGGACATTTCCCTCTTCGAGCTCACACAACTCCATTGTTTCTGCTCACGTAAGTAATTTCCCCGTGTATTCTTTGTTTTCAGCTTTGAGGTCTTGAGTCTAACTAGGATTCACCTTGGTAACCCATTTTAAATGGTTCCACTGTTTTCCAGCTCCGTAAATTGTTCTTGGAGCTGCTGTAGTCACTACTGTGGTGTCAGAATCCTCTGCTAAACCTTTCCCAGGTAAGGGAAGTTAGGGTTTCATGTTATTTCTATTTTATACGAATAGTGTTTTATGAAATATGAGAATAGATTGGGGAAAACATTAGTTTTTGGTATATTTATGAGTTAGGGGTTCAAATGTTCATGAAACTGTGATATCTGACGTTATTTCTCGTTGCTGATGCATCGCACAGTCGTTGGGTGAGTGTCTTTGGTCGCTGGGCGACTGTGTATTTTTCTAATATGTGCTGTTTTAGTAAAATTGAATTTCCCAACTCATTAACCGTTGGATTGAGCTTAAATTTTGATATTTGGTTCATAACATGCTATTTTATGGTTTGACCGGTTGGATCGTTGATTAGATGTCTGTAGCTTGTGAAATGTGTCACACATTACTGCAATGATTTTGGTTTTGTGATAATAAATTTTCTTAGGAATTTTGGTGTAAGAATTATGGTTGTGGGTTGTGCTTGGTTGTATGGAATTGCAGGTACTTAAATGTTGGCACACATTTATTTGGGATGAATACTATTTTGTGATATATGTATGTCTTGGTATGCATTTATAAAGTATGAGATGAATGAATTTGCATGAGTGATGTGATTCATGGATTGTGAATGATAAACTTGGATAAATCTTGGCATGCGATTTCAATGAAATGTTTGGTTTATGATGTACCTTATATAATGCATGAGACCTACGAAATGATATGCATGATATAAGCTGTGGTTACAAATTGGATTGATATGATTGTATGATCTCGGCATGTGAAACAAATGAGATGGTTGGTGTTAGAGTGGCATGGTATTGGCATGAGATGAAATTCCACAACTATGGTTTGAGAGTAATGAATGGGTATGGAACCACTGGGAAAGAAATGAAAGGGGTGAATTATAAAGAGCTGGTATGTGATGTGTATGTATGTGTGTGATACATCTTTCTTGATTGATCTGGTATGCTTGGTCCGTGTCAGTGCGTAATTCCTTGAAAATCTCTAGGTGGGATTTTAGGGTCGTGCTTCAGTGGTCGGAACGTAATTCCATGGCCCCTATTAGTGGGTGTCCATGGTGGTGCCCCATCTATATAACTTAGTAAGGATTCAAGGTAAAGATTGCATCCTGACACTCTAAGAAGTCAGTTAGTCTCACTTAGAGCAGACTGACTCTTGTGGTGAGAGTAGCAGGAGGCCTGAAACCCATTAAGGGCTAACCTTGTGTGTGGGGAAAATTGATTCATTGTAACACTTATAACACATAGCTCGAGGGTGAGCAGCTCGGGGGTGAGCAGAGGTATCCACCACAAGTGCAAGCATCCGTTGAATCCGACCGAGTTATATGTATCCAGATGAGTCGAGTCGTGTCTTAGTGTATTGTTTGAGAAGTCATAACATGCTTGGTTGATATGTGTATATAGGAATGTGAAAATATGTTGATTGTATGGATGAAATCTTTTGTGCTCTAGCTTACCCTACTTTTATTGTAGTGTGTTTGCTGTGTGGTACTCTCTCTTGAGATGATCATCAACTTGTTGGTGTGAGCAGATGCGAGGAACACCCGTGGACAACAGGGAGGTGATGGTTCCGCTGTATAGTCCACGTGGACTGGACTTAAATTTCTTTATGGGCTTTTTTTTTCGGGCTATGGCCCATGTACTTGTTTGTCCTTGGATTTATATACATTTTGTAAACTTTTATCCAGTTTTCCTTTGGGCATCGTGGTGTGCCTTGGGTTGTAAGGAGTTGAGTTTTAAACTCCAGGACTGCGCTATTGTAGCGTTCTTTTAATTACGCTTATTAATTAAATGAGACGTTATAATTTGTCCACAAATTTATCTTTTAATTTTAAATTATTTTGTTAATAAATTTTTCAAAAAAAATTTGTTTTCAATTATTTGTTAATCATTTAATGAAATAGTAAAAATATGATTTTTATTTATTTTAGTCTTTCAATTTTGATATTTTTTTTTCTACACGCCATGTGAAATTATTATTTCCTTTAAAATTTTAAGATTACTTAATTTATTAATATTTATCAATTTTAATTTTTTAACAAATAAATATATGTAATTTTAATTTTAATTTATTAATAAAAATATATAAAATTTTATTATTGATAAACATCTAAAAATCTAAAAGTTAAAAATATATACACAATATATAATTCTATAAAATTTGAAAAAAAAATGTTAAAAAATGTTACCTATATTATTAACAAACATAATCAAATTAAAAAATATGTTGATATCAAGTAAACAAAAAAAATTATATTTGAAAGACTTAAAAACAAAAAATATATATAACATAAATAAATTATTTTTCATTTAAACATTAAATTGATAAATTTCTAATTTAATTTCATATTTTATATTACTTTTAAGATTTTGGATATTTTGATAATCTCATTTTTTTTTTTAATTTCTTTTATATGTCAACATCACTCAATTCAATCAGAAACTTTTACAAATTTTGCTCTTTAATCTATTCTTAAATCATCTCCTAATATCTTAAAAGGAACAATATCAACTTCCCCCTTTAATCTTTCTCGTCTCTTTCTCTCCCTCTTCTTCTGATCTTCCTCTCAAAAGAAAATAAGAGAACCTAAAGGATTATTTTAGACTATTATGATTTTGTTCTTCACCTCGTTTGTGTTTGGGTAAACTTTGATTTTGACGGTGAATATGGTGCAGTAATATTGTATGTAGTTTGTTTTGGGGGCAGGAAGATCTTAACTGTGTCTGTGCGGTTGATTTGCACAGAAGACGACGGTGTACGTGAGTCCGTGTAATAATCAATGACCTTTGGATTCTTCTACTAAACCTAAGCAAAAAGGACATAATACCCAATTCCGTCTCTTTTCTACTATGTCAATTTCAAAAAAAAAAAAAAAACTTTCTATCAAAAATTAAACATCCAATTACCTTTTTTAGATCCCATTAATAATTTCCAATTAGTTTAAAAATAAAAATATTACTTTAATATAAGTCCCAAATACCTTCATTTCTAATAAAAAAAAGTCATTAATGAATGGGGAAAAACTACCTGCACAAATAACTTTCTTTAAATTTTGACCACTTTGATCTTTGAATCATCAAATATAAAATATCAAATACGGTCATATATTATAAGTATCTAAATCAAACATAATACAATATAAACAATGAAAGTAACTTTATATTTTAACCGGTTGGATTTCATAAATGACAAGTAAAAGTTAAAATAATTCCTTAAATTGTTACGAAATATAAAACTAAATTAAGCTAAAATAATTGGTTGTACTGCCTTAATTGTTATTTTAGAACAATAATAAAAAAAGACAATTGGGTCTACTTGTGTTTTATCAAGGGCTTTTTAATTCTCTGAAAACCATTGTTAGTAAAAACATAGTGTGTGTATGGCACTTAGAACCAAATATGCAAGAATCTGTTCTGGGAAATTTTCATTTTCATTCAAACGAGTCCTTCAGAGTACGACAAATATGTTTTGAACAATGATTATGTTCCAATTTTTTTTACCAAACCTTGTACAAATAATTATGAACCATCGATTAAAAATGAATTCAGAAAACATCCTAATAGATTGTTTTTAACCAATTCATACCAAATAGTCGTCCTTCTGGGAAAAAACCTACTTATTTAAATTGATTCGATTTGGTTCGGTTTAATTATTATTTAGTTAACTGATTTCCAGTAAGAGCAACAAGATGGAAATCACTATTTAATATAAATACATGCAGGAAAAATATTGATTTCTGCCAAACTATTAGTTTTGTTTTTCTTTCTGAAATTGTCAATATTAATAATAAATAAATTAGGTACAGTTATACTTATATAAGTTCGTACCATGTCCTTTGTACTTAATAGGATAAGTGAAAAAATATACCGGAATTCACTTTTCTCAAATCGGTAGCACAGTAGTAAAATAATTTAAAATTACTACTGAAACAATATTGTAATTACAAATATTATAATTGAGACTCTCTTTATATTTTACCGCTATACTTAGTCCCTTATAATAAACTCTTAAATGTAAGTATAGGTGTGAGGCTCACTTTTATTTCATTAGTTGTGCCAAGCGAAGTGATGAGGTCCAAATCAGTCTACCAGCTTTTTTCCAATTTTAGAAAAACTCCTCGTTTATCCATTCAACCATTATCTTTTTTTTTTTTCCTTCGCTCACTCAAAAATTTGTTCTCACCCTTGCTCTCTTGTGATCCAGAAGCTGAGTTAGGACAAACAGGTATTCTCTTGAGTCAACCGAATGCTCTCCCTTCGCATAAGTAGGACTCAAATCCTAGTCTCTTTATGTTTCTATTATATGTTGGAGCTTTGATTTCACTTTAATCTCTACTAGGATCTCAGTTTTGTCCCCCTTGTTCTTTTGTGCCGGCGTAAGCTTAAGTTGTACTGTGGTACTCTTCTTTTGGGGTCTTGTTTTTATTGGGCTAACATCTGTCAAGGTAAGGGGAGCTAGATTTGTTCACGTTTTTTAAGCATATTGTGTGTTTTGGTTTTGTTTCATGTTTAAGATGTATTTGATGATTATGGTTGTGTGAGAATGAGCCTAACCGTGATTTGGTATTGATTTTCTAGTTTGCATGCGTGAGCAGGGAGAAATATGCTATTCTCGCCTAAGCGAGCAAGCCTCGCCTAAGCGAGAGTAGTAGAAACTCACCTTGGTTCTACTTGAGTTATTGCTCAAGCGATGAACTTCTGTTTTGAACGAAGAGTAATCTCCCTTAAACGAGAAGGTCTCGCTTAAGCGAGAATTCACAGAACCTCACAGTGCTCATTGTTCGAGCTCTTGCCCAAACGAGAACGCCTAGTTTAAGCGAGAACCCCTAGGGAGGACTTTTAGCTTGAGCGAGACTGGTGCAAGGACATGCTTTATTGCTGCTCTCCTCTCTAATTTGGTTGTTTGTCTCCATGATTACCTTAAAGTATGAAGTATGATGTCATGTATGTTTTATGTGATATAATGAGGCCGACATTTTGATGTGCTCGGTATGAAATGATTATGGATGTGTGAAAACATGTATATGGTATGAGCTTGATGTAATTCCATGAGGCTCTTGGAAAGACTTCATGGTGGTGTTGGTAGTGTATGTAATGGAATAAGGATTCAAGCAAGGTTGCATCCCGACATTCTAATGAACCAGTCAGACTTACATAAAGTAGATTGGTTCAAATGGTGAGAGTAGTAGGAGGTCCTAGTCTCTAGCAGGATAATGACCTTAGATCATCATGGACTAACCTTGTGCGTGGTAGGGTGAAATCCATTGACAATGGCTCTGCAGAACAATAGAGGTCGCCACAAGTGAAAACAACCAGTGAATTCGATCTCATTACATGTATCCGAATAATTGAGTTAGAGGGTCTTGTATTGTTTACCATCACATGTCTTGTATGCTTACTAATTCATTTGTTTATAATCTGCTTGCTCATCTCTATGTTAAAAAAATATTTTCTCTAGTCTACCCTTTCTTCTTGTATTTGTTTCTTGTTTGGTTTTCATTTTTGCGATGATCACCAAAATTGGTGTAAGCATATGTGGAGATTCCTAGAGATTATTCAGATGGTGGTGATGGTACTGTCTAGTTCATGTGTATTAGTTATTGCTTTTTTGAACATCTTTTGGAGAAATTGTTATCTTAGTAATTCTTTATTCTGTGAGCAATCCTGTTGGACAACTGTTTTATGTCTAAGTTATGTTTAATGGCATTGTGTTGTGCATTTGATATTCTTTTTCAGTATATTATGGATAACTGTAATCAGTAAATTCTTATATATTGTTTGTTTTGTTCTTTTTATCATAATATGAGATATTTTATTTACTATAATTTATCTATTAAATGAGATGTCACAATAGGATTTTTCATGAGATAATTATATAAATCTAAAAATTCTAATAATTTCCTCCATCATTAAGCGTACTTTTATTCGACAATAATTTTTAATTACATAATGAATTTGTACAACTAACTAAATTTCATTAACCAAAACAAAGTAATGAGTAATATAATTAAACATAAGGATTATGAATCTTTAATTTAGACATAATTATAAGAGGAGAACTAAATTGTAAATAAAGGTTTTGAATCCAAGAAAACATAAGATCTTGATGTAAAATAATTTACTTTTAAGAGATCCCAGGAACTTTTGAATACAACAATCATCAAATAATAAAATAAATAATAATTGACAATATTTTTTCTAAAAATACGAATACAGCTAGTGTGTAATAAAATAATTATTAGAAATATATGTTTGAGTTCAAAATTTCACATCAAATAATAATAAAAAAGATAAAATATACGAGAAAAAGAAAAAAAAAAACCCACAAATCTAGAATCTTAATGTTTATATTGAATGTGATATTAGGTTTCTTAACTTATATTTAATCGGCAAAGAATCTTTTCGATTTATCAATGAAAAAGATCTCAACATTGATATCATAGTTAATAATTCTTTCCGATCTATCAATGAAAGAAATCTCAACATTGATATCATAGTTAATATTTTTGTTGATATTCAACTTAAAAGGGAGGTAAGTAGATTGTGGTAAGATCCAACGATAAAGTAGTTTGGGTTAGAAAAAGGGTGGAGATAAATATATTTTATTATGGTAGAAACTTGTTGTAAAACCTAATTTACACTTAGATAAAATTCTTAAAAATTTAAATATAAGATGAAAGTCTCATATGTAAATATGAAAAAAGTTGAGTAATATATAAAAGGAAAATATCTATTAACATTGAGCTTTTAAGGATTTTTTTTGTTAAAAGTAGTGTTATGTTCTATTATAGAGACAACTTAATCCTCAAAAGTGGTGAATCTCCCTAATGTATTTCACTATAAATTTTCCAACAAAAATGTTTGAATTACAATTTTTCTTTTAACATTTTCTTGCCTCTCTTCAAAAACTTATCTACGAGGATTAAATATAAGAAAAATGGTTGGTCTCAACAATATAACAAATCACGGTTCAAACTTTAGTTAAAGAAACTGCTTGTATTATACACCAACCCAACATCAACATGATACAATTAACAAAAAAATAAGATGACAAAATGGATTGATATGACGAAATAGGATGTAAATTTTAACATGTTAGGTAATTTGACCGTATTTTCCGTCTATCAATTTAACAAACTAAAATATAGATTAGTTTTATTCGATTTATTGGATTTTTTTTTAATTAAAAATAATTTAAAAGATTAATTTTTCTGTATTATACTTTTTAAAAGTGTAAATATATAATAATATTATAATTTAAATTATTAACACTTACCAATTAAGTTTTAATTATTGGTTATAATAAAATAATTTAATATATAAATGTAATGATTATTTTAATTTATCTAATTAAAAATATTAACTTATCAATTAAAAATTTAGAAAATATTTTATACGATTAAATATGATTTTAATATTTATTTTTATATATCAATAAATTTTAAAAATAAAAAAATAGAACATAAATTAACTTTTTCTAAATTAAAAAAAAAATGACGGACGAACCCAGTCCAATCCGACTCAATTTTGATAGGTCAACGATGGATTGGACAAAAGTGGCTGGACTAGCCCATTTTGCCACCTTAAAAAAATGAAGGTTTTTACTTCTTGCAACACCCTCATAATTTTAAAATGACCCTTCTATCCTTCATGATTTTGGAAATCCTTCGGAACAAGTTTTTCGAAGGTTTGAATACTCTTTTAGTCATTGTATTTGTCTTAAAATGTCAAATTAGTCCTCCAGTTTTTTTAAATTTTAATTTGGTCTCGATTTTTAAAAAACTAATGCAATTTAGTCCTTTTCGTTAAATTTCTTGTAACAAATCTAGGATTTTTCATCAAAATTGAAGTTGTTAATAATGATGATTTGTTTTAATGAAGTAATTAACATAATTATAGTGTCAATTTTGATAAAAAAAATATTGATTCACTTCAAGAAATTTAACGAAAGTGACCAAATTGTATCAATTTTTTAAAAATTGGGTCCAATTTGAAACTTAAAAACTTTTGAAAAAAAAATAGTGACAAAAAAATAGTTAAACCTTTTTCAAATTTTGAAAAACAATATTTTTAGAAGGTATGAGATGTATTTTGGAATTAGATTTTTGTAATATATGAAATGATTTATGGAACGACTTTTTTAGAACAAAAATTTTAAGAAATTTTCTAAAACTAGCTTTTTGGAACAAAATTTTCCACTAATATCCAATTTTTCTCTCTCTTCTTCTTCCTCCCAAAATGGAGAACGAAGGTACAATAGCAAGTGCAGCTTAGTAGCAACAGTAGTGGTTGTAGTCACAATACTATTTAACTAGTATTTGTGTTGATGTGAATGAAGGAACCAAATTTATGTTATTTTCAAAATTGACGACTTAATCGGAGCTTTAAATATTATGCAGACCAAATGAATAATTTATATAAATGCAGGATCCAAAAAGTAATTTAGTTTATTTAGAAATTTTCATATTGTATAGATTTCTTTTTTACAAATATTTCATACAAATTTAAAAATTTACTAAAACCATAATTTTTGTCTATCTTATTTCATAAGACTCACTATCACACCATCCCTAAATAATAGGGTGGATATTAACTATTTCTAAATAAAAATACCTGTACACCATCACAATAGGAAAAATATATTTATAATTTAAGCATCTTTTCAATTTTTGACCAATAAAAGTACATTTATAAAATAAAAATATTGTATAAATATAATAATTTACACGAAATTATTTTAATGATACTAAAATATTTAGAATAAAATTATTTGAAAACAACACTTTAAAAAAAATAACAATTATTTTAGCTAATAAAATTCAAATTATATATACACGCACATATTAATAATTACATACCTTCAGTGTAAATATTTGTTAGTATTGATGAATTACAAATCATTGTTATTATTCTGACATAATTTTGGTAAGATGATAATTAAACGTAACAGTGAAATGGAACGAAGAAAATAATGTTCTATACAAAAAACAATGCATATCCATCCAAATAAGGTAAATAGTTACATGGTATCTACAAATTATTAGTAGAGGTTTGGACAAATATTCAGCATTTAGACTCTTGATTATTCATTGGATTTGATTTTACCCACAAAAACTACCATTGTTCCATTTCTAGAATTCCCGTAAAACATGGACCTTTTCACACCACACCTATCTAGCTATAGTCATATATAATCATGATCAAAAAGGTTCTCCAGTGACTTAGTTTTTCTGTTCCGAACTTTCCCTGTTTCCTTCAACAACTCCTCCAACCTTCTCTTCTCATCAGCAACATCAGGATTTGCAGTCCCAAGCTTTTCCTCCCTCATTACCACAATGTTTTCAAGAATTTCAATTGCCTCATCCAGCCTGAAATCAATTATAACACAACTACATCAGTGTTCACGAGTCACATGTATGACTTCATTATGGTTCCTAGTAATATACAATATCAAACAACTTCGTATAATGCCACAATAACTAGAAATGCTGCAGAACTCTGGTAATCAAAGAAGATTTTAGATATACCTTCCAGTTGCATCATATGTTCCAGCAAGATTGCCACATACTCCAAGTGTTTCAGTGTGATAGGGTCCATTCTCTTGTTCCAAAATGGCCCTTGCTTCTTCAAATAATGCTGCAGCCTCATCCAGGGAATGGAGTTGAACACAAGCAAGTCCCATTTGATTAAGAACAGTACCAAAGAAAGCTGATTTCTTTCCTCCACTAGCACGAAGCTTGGACACGGCATTCTTGAGACAGTTATAAGATTCAGTGTAGTTCTTCAACACAAAGTACATCACCCCCATCTGAGCTTCAATTCCTGCTATGGTGTTTATCTGACCAGAGACATCATTAAGTATGGTTAGTGCCTTGTGAAGCAATTTAAGTGCCTCTTCTAGCTCATTTATCGACTCGTAGATGGCTGAGACATTCATAAAACCGTTTGCAGTTTCCTCTGGAGGGACCCCAGGCATGGGATTCTCATAGATTTTAAGTGCCTCCTCACAGTATAATTTTGACTCCTTAATCTTCCATGTTCTGCTATACAAGTCAGCCAGACGCACATAAACTGATCCCACAGCAGGGTGGTTCTCACCTTTGTGGATCTTGAAAACCCTCAATGCTCTCTGATATCCAAAGATGGCTTCATCATATCTAGCCAAGGATAAGTACGTGTCTCCAATGTTGCAGTCAACAAACGCCACTTCCACTTCTTGCCCATTTGCCACCATTGCCATGCTGGCCAACACAAGATGCTCCAGGGCTGCTTCGTGTTTACCATCTGCTTCGCATATAAGCCCCATCAACCTCCTATCAGCAGCCTCTTCAAGAGATGAGGGTGAACCATTTGCTCTGTGGATATCAAGGGCTGTTTGGCACATCCTCTCCGCCTCCTCAAATTGCAATGCATGAAAGTTAGCCTCAGCCACATACCTACATGTTTCGCCAACTCTTGCGTCTGTTTCTCCCAAAACCTTCTTCTGTAATTCTAACCCTTCCATGTAGCACTTGATTGACTTCTCCAGCTGCCCCGACATAGCATAAATGTCTCCCAGATGCATGTGGCCTGCGAATTTAGCAATGGCGTGCTGTTGGCCTTCTTCAATAGCAGGAATCTCGATTGAGCGCTCTACTAGCGGAATTGCTTCATTGAAATTGCCCAGAGTGCAATGTATCACTGCAGTAACATGTAAACACATGGCCAGGTCCAAATTTGGTCTCCCATAAGCAGCATTTCTCTCAAACAGTTTCTTTGCTTGAAGGGCTAATTCAAGAGCTCTCGTTGGATTAGTTCCAGATGAAACTACGTCCCTTGCTTGGTTTAGCAAAGCTTGTCCCAGTTCAGGCTTATCCAATGCTGTCCCAGAGGAAATCTCAATTTGACCTGAAGACAGTGATCTTCCACCAACAGTTTTCTTCACACGGTGAACAGCTGCGTTCTGTTTTTTCATAGGGCTGTCATTTTTCCTATCAATAGGAGGTTTTGCAGTAGGGCTTTTTGCTATTGGTGATCTTGCCTTTGATGGATTTTCTGGGAACAATTGTGACACTTTCTTTGGTTTTTGTGAAACAACACAGCTTAAAGTTCTTGTCTGAGTCTCACCCACCTTATCTAGCTTCTTATCACTCATTGTGGAAGGAATTTCCCTGCTAGAATTCCCTTGTTTCTTTTTCTCCACTTCATCTTTCACTATCTCCTCCTCTCTCTTCTGCCCTCCAAATAGAGAGAACAATTTTGATGAATAGGATCTGGACTCACTGCCATCGTATCCAAAAATTCGCCTTGAGGATGATTGATCAGAGCTCTGCATGTCACAAGCATTTCCATGAAGCCGTTGAATTACGGGACTTTCAACCACCCTCTCAACATGAAAAGTTGGACCAATACTTTGGCGTCTTTCTTCACTCAAGGAACTCTTTGGACTTGATGTTCCATTAAAGGGTAAAGTGTAACCAAACCTATTCATTACATTTACTCCCCTTTCATCGTTAACTCCCATATTTGATTCCTTAGGAACCAGAATCACTGGGACAATCAATATGAAACACAAAGTACATAAAATGAACCCTTATTCATGTATAAAAAAGCAAACATTATCGATAAAAAGCAAATGTTATAACCGGAAGTCATGCAAAGCAAAAAAGAACGCACTTGAAGCCATGTCAAAGAGAAAGGAAATCCTAACGACAAGATCAAAGAGATGGCACCCAATTGATGGAAAGAACATGGTTACCGGTTATCATGCAGAGGAAATGCATGAAACTAATGTTATTGGAAACAATGATCAGATTCCCATTTCACAACTCAAATAAATAATTCTGACAAGCTGAAACGATTAATTCTATAAACACAAAGAACATAATCAATGATGCAGCAGCAGAATCAAATTAAAAAGGTAAGAAAACCAACATAAAGCGAATATATATGTTCAATTTGGTGTATCCTCATCTTGGTATTAAAAAATGGAAGCTATACCTTATAACAATGGGGGCCAAAACAATGAAAGGGTATAATTATATACCCTCGGGATCGTTAAAATTCCAATTCTTTGGGTAAGAATGAAACGTAAACTGTACAAAGAAGAGAAAAAAAAGATGTAGAAAAAATGTTTCAGTTTTTGAATAAGAAGAATTGAAGGGTGAAAAGGGTTTTGGTTTTGCGGAGCTGGAATGGAATGTCAAGACACTTCTTCCCAAACCAGCCAACCGCGCGCAACCGTAACTGTCATTGTTCCTTCTCTTTGTCTTTTTCTCTTCGTTAACCCACTCTACGATGCCACGTGGCAACCCCGTTTTTTAATCTGGCGTAAGGCGATTGTACCCCTAAAAATCTTATGCAATTGCAATTTTGGTAACCGAACGGAGCAGAGTCTCCTTCGCATTTACCTGAAAAGGAAAATCAGCAATTTCAACAGAGATGAATATCCGTGCTTTTTAGATAAATATCCAATCATCGGCCTCTTATTAAATGCTTCTGAAAAAATGTTTTGCATTGACCACTTAAATAAATTAAACCTTTTTTTTAAATTTATTTTAATTAATAACCTTTTAATCATAACTATTTCTTAATATAAAGGAAGTCAATTTAAACCATGCATCCTTAAAAGGAGTCAATAGTTATGAAATTCGTTTATTCGTTTTCTATGTTTTGGTTGAAATATAAATATTAGTCGCTAAAAACCT
>Ga0214545_1006725_pt1 | contig 19809 bp, 9 predicted proteins | sample CNSS4metaG_FD_160064 | JGI IMG/M metagenome (GOLD analysis project Ga0214545, IMG submission 160064) | Root nodule microbial communities from cowpea collected in UCLA plant growth center, Los Angeles, California, USA - CNSS4 | ecosystem: Host-associated > Plants > Roots > Nodule | place: USA...
TATATATATATATATAAGGTAAAGTTTAGCGAGTACGGGTATCCACGGGTACGGATACTATGATACCCGTACCCGCCCCGTTAACATGCGGGTATTAAAAATACCCATATCCGCGGGTAGCGGGTATCCATTTTTAATATCCATTTCCTACCCGTTGCGGGTTTTATCCGCAGATACCCGCGAGTACGGATTTTTTTGACATCCCTATCATCACCTTTAAATCATCATATCACATCATATCACATCACTACAAAAAATTGAAATAGATGATCTAAGGGTGATGAGAGTGGTAGGTTAAAAGTGGGTAAAAAAAACGGGTTAAAATATCAATTTTTTTTTAATTTTTAATAGGATAAACTATTAAACCGAGGAAATTATCTATAAATTAAGTGGTATTACGCTAAAAAACCTTGGGTTTAATTTAAAATGTTTGAATTTTAATGTTATATAGGTAGGTATATATATTGTCATGACAAATCTGTAAAGATTTAGTTGTAAAAGTTACTCACATAATATATTTAATTTGATAAAGTTGAGTTTAAATCATGGAAAAGAAAACATATTTATTTTAGTGTGATAACTTTTTTAAAGTAATTTATTATGGTAAAAAAGTTTGTTTATTTTTAACCGGATTATATTACCGTGTATCAACTGAACTTATTCTATAATTTTTGAAATCAAATTTTATAATGACTGGAGTGACCCATTGCCCACTCCAATTCTTTCCAATCATACATAATATTTTTTACATCTCATTTCTCACTTATTTCTCTTCTTTTTCTATTTGTTTCTCATTTATTTATCCATACCTATTAATTAAAAGAATTAATTTTTATAATTTTTTTATGACTATTTTTACTATATACATTTTGTATTAACTTTACTCCTACTATTCCTATAAATCATTTTATCATTTTATCATTTAAAGTTTATAATTATTATTTTACATATAATTAACTACTTATAATAAAATTATAAAAAATTATTAATTTATATCTTACTTTTTAAAATAATTATGTTAAAAAATAATAATTATTATTATCATAAAAGGAAAAGAAATACATATACTTAGGTGCATCTGTTTTTACTAGTTTTTAAAGTAAGATATGTTTTAAAATGTTGTCTTTTAAAAATTAAATTTAATTGTTGAAACAAATATGAATGAAGGTTGTAGTGTGAAACCACTGGGTTGTTGTGGGCACTGATCAAAGTTCTCATCTTTGCTCAACTCGTCATCGCTAAGCAGATCGCAGCAAAGCAGAGTCTGAGACTGAACTCCAACAATGCCTCCCGTCGCTCCTCGAACCGGCGATGCCATATTCGCCAACATCGAACGCGTTGTAAGCAACTCTTACCGAAAACCAAAACCAAAACCCTCTTTTATGCCCAATTTGTTTTTTCAGAAAATAACACTGCAAAAGTTCCTCGCTCTCCTCGATTCTACAGCAATTTTCACTCCAAAAAGTGGATTCGTCGATTTTGTTTTTGTTTTTCTCCGAAAAATGTGAACTTTCTTTTTGCTGAAGTGTGTGGAATTTAGTGAGTTCGTCTCGCAGGATCCTAATTGGTTTTGATTGTGCAGAATGCGGAGCTGTTTACTTTGACTTATGGTGCAATTGTGCGTCAATTGCTCACGGATCTGGAAGAGGTTGAGGAGGTTAATAAGCAGCTTGATCAAATGTACAACTTTGAATCTCTCTCTTCTTTTGAATCAGATAAATGTGGATAGTTTATTGTTTTAGGTAAAAAGAAATGATTTTTTTGAGTCATTGATTCACTTTATTAATGTGAATAAGGGTGAACGTTTGGGGTATGTTTGGGGTGGGATGTATAGTCTCGATTATGGAAATATGGTGATCCTAAGACCATATAATAATTTTTTGTAAGAAAAATAGGAGTGGAAAGAGAAAGGAAAAGGAAGAGCAGGAAAGTAAATTATGTGTTTGATAGGGGATGTGATCATACCAGTAGAACATGGGGTGAAAGGAGATGAAAGAGAAAGAGGGTTTATTAGTATAATATAATTACCCCATTCATATGTAGATTGCCTATGTTGCATAAGTGAATTTTGGTGCTTGGTTGGTTTTTTCAGGGGTTATAATATTGGAATCCGTTTGATTGATGAGTTTTTAGCTAAGTCTAATGTCTCAAGATGCAACGATTTCAGAGAGACTACTGATGTAATTGCAAAGGTATGTACTGTCTTTTATGGTCTTTACTTACTGGGGAAAAGTGTGTGATTGCAGAAAAAGTTCTGCACTTCTGTTTGTTCATTTGATTTATGTTATTTAATGTGCAGCTTGCTGAAATTAACTTGAAATTTAATTTTGTTGGTAGTATTAAAAAAGGGATCTTGTTGACAAGTGCTGTAAGGATACTTGTTAAGAAATCAGTAAATAGAATGTTTTTCTCAGAAATCATGGTGAGAGTGGATTGCGATATTAAATGTTATGCCTTCCTGGAAAACTTTTCCACTTTTGATTCATGAACTGGTTCTGTTAAATGAAGCTAAAGCTTAAATGGACAAGTTTTACAAAATTGTTTTACTTTTCTCTTCTCATTAAGAGGATAATTCTTTATTATCTCATTTTCTCTCAGGCTTTTAATTGTATAATTTGAAAATTCATATATTACATCCTTATGAACTGTACTCCTAGTAAGAATATTAGTAAATTTTGTTTTCTAGAAATGAATATTTATTTTCATCTATATATGTCATTTGAAAATATAAGAATGAACTCAAGTGAGCTGCACCTTCTCCATACAATATCTATTATGAACTCTTATATGCACAGGTTTGTAGTTGGATTTTGGTTGTGCCCGAGTGTATAGTTAAATAGTATGTTTCTGAGATTGAATATACTAGGGTGTAGGAATTAGCTTAAATAAGAAGGTCTTGGACCTCTTGTGAAGGGGAAATCCTTGGAAAATAGACCTTTCTTTTTGTTCTGTTCATATTCAGAGAAGTGACAAAATAATTCATTTCTTTAAATTCTTTTCTCTATTTCCGTTGTGGTTTCCTAGCAGATTTGAACTTGATTCTACACAACATATTTGTGACCGTTTTTTCTGGAGGGCGGGGGTATAATTCCAACATAATGCACACCTAAGATTAAAAAATGAACAGCTATTATCTTGAAGTGCATTGTGTGGCCGTTTTAAGTGCTACCACTAAAAAGATTTATGCCTTAAAGCAATTGATATAATAACATGTTCCTTTGCAAATATAGACTGTCTATGAAAGGATGGGCTGGTGGAGGCCCAAAAGAAAAAAAAGATTAAATTGTTAAAGGATTTTACAGAATATAGTTAGAATATTGTTGAGTTTATAGTTTTATTCCCTATTGTAAGATGAGAACAGTTGTAAGGTCATCATTTTTGTTGGTATCTCTTAGGTTATTTAAGAGGACTGTTCTTTACCCATTTGAAATATGAAAGTTTATCCTAGCTTCTGCTTAGCTTTAATGGTTGCTTTTAGGTATTTAAAGTTTCTTAGCTTTAGCTTCCTAACAATATGGTGCTTCCATCCAGCTTACTCCCCTCCCACAGCCACCACCACAATGGAAGACAATCTCCAAGCTATTTTCCACCAGAAACTAGATGCCTTACAGACCCTAATCACTCACTATGATGAAGAACAGCGAAATTCTCACAACACTACCCTCTTACAGTCCATTGATTTTCTTGTCTCCTTCTCCTCTGCTGTTAATTAATGGTCTCTCCAACAAGCTTGTAGTTGTCCCTTTATTCCAGATCATTGTATTTTCTCTTGGGGGTTACTCCCAAACCCCAAGTTCCCATCATACCACACACCGACTCCAACATATTCCACAATTGTATAACAACAGATATCACCTGCACTCCACCTTCCATTGATGCACACCATCCAAGATACAGATTGCCATAACCACAACTGTTGCTGACACTGTGGCCTCCACAATCGCCCCTGCAACTGCTTCCGGCACAATGGTCACCATAGCGGTATTGAAAACCAAGTTTTCCATTGTACCATGGGTTCTGCTTTCCTGTATTTAACCCTCGAACAAGGGTTTCAAAGTCGCAACAGCCTTTGCCAACACTGCCTCAACCTATGTCATTGTAAATAACAAATTTCCCACGAAGCCTTCCATATCTCCTTACTCTGACCTTACCACGGTCAACCACCCTTACACACTCTTCCCACGTCTTGTCTTGTCTTGTCTCATCGCCCTCACCTACTTCAGATACATGTAGATCTCTCTCTACTCTAATTCAACCGTTCAGCTGATCACAATGTTCACTTACCTACCCACACACTTAAAACTACTAAAACCACCCTCGAACAAAACACGACAACCCCACCACCCATTCCACCTGAAGCTGTTCCCCACCTTCATTTCCCACTGTTAGAGCTGAGCCACCCACACCAATCTATCACATCAACTCTAGCTCATCCAGCAGGCCCCCATCATAACCACACTTCGCTGACCCCAAATTTAAAGCACAACCTACTGTCCCCAATCTCTATGAGCTCCACAACCACAATAAACCATCAGATGTCACCCCTACAGTGTTCTTCCCCACCCCACTTTGGATTCTCCTATGTGTTCACAACTGTCCCTTATACCTCGACTATCCCACCCACTAAACCCAAGCCATTGGATCCTTCCTTTTCCAAACCCCTGCAATTTCACCTTTTAGTCATGCCTTTTCATTATTTAGATGTCTTAAAGGCAATTTTTGTAGATACATTTAATTGCTCAACCCTATCACATGAGTGTTTCTTCCTCGCTTGCCCCAAGTTAACTTTCAACCACAATTATTAGACTCCAATCTTTCCACGGCCACCTATTTTCAGGAACAGTTTCATGCAAATTTTAGTGACCTTGAGAACTAGGTCCAATGTGAAGTGGTGGGTTGGATGGGCCTAAAGAGGCCAGAATGAAAATCAAAAGTGGCTTAAGGATTTTATAAGATGGTCTTAGAATATTTAAAATAATGTTATTTAGTTTAAATTTTTATTCCCTAAAGTTAGTGATGACACTTGTAGGGTCATCATTTAGTTGTTGGTACATTTTATGTAAGTGTGTTCCTTCCTGCCCATCATAAACAAGGAAAAATATCAATGCTTATGTTTATCTCTCTTTTAACTTTAACGGTAGTTTTTTAGGTATTTTCTAGTAGATAGTCTATAGCTTCCTATCTGTCAACCTGATGACCAGACCCATGCTTTTGTTAAGTGCGATTTTGGATTAGCTATTTTGGGAAAACAATTTCTCTCTCTGTCTGCACCTTACTACAAAAGCTTATAAAAAAATCAAATGTTTTTTTATGTTACAAATCTAATCAGTGTGCAAACTTTGTTTAAGAATGATGAGTACTTATTTTTCTGGTCGAACCACTTGTTGTCACCAACTATTTAGTCAACATTTAATCACTTTGGCCAATTGTTAGAGGAGGATATCATATATGTAATTCCTTTATGATTTTGTTCTATTATACTCCCTGGCTTTTGTCACATGTTGTGATTGGTTTGGGCTATGAATGTTTATTTTAGGGATGTAACAGCTGGGTGACACTTTGATTGGTATGAGATTTACAGCATTAAACATTCATTATTGGTTGTTTGATCAACAATTTTTTGTTTGTTTATTAATTGTATTACAAGTAATGTGTATTTAAACAATAAGGTAAGTTTTGAATTTTATCAACTTTACTCTTGCTTTTTTACAGGTTGGTTTTAAAATGTTCCTTGGTGTTACTGCATCTGTGACCAATTGGGATGCTGATGGGACATGCTGTAGTATTGTTTTGGAGGATAATCCTTTGGTAGATTTTGTGGAACTTCCTGACAACTGCCAAGGTCTGTACTATTGCAACATCTTAAGTGGAGTTATTAGAGGAGCCTTAGATATGGTAAGTTCTGCTCCTATTAATTACTTCAATTTACTTATTACTTCAACTTTATAAAACTTCAGTTTATCAAATACTAGTTATTATTTTGTTCCACTTTTAACAGTAAGGAAACTTGGACAATATAATAGTTTGATTACTGAATCCTTCCTCCGTGGTCTTCTAAATTTGAGTATTTTCTCAAACATGAAATAGATGACTCCTATATTGCTTGTGTAGCATAGTTGTACATGGAAAGGAAAATTGTTTTATCAGTTTTTGCTTTCTGAATTGTTGTTTTCATTCTATATAAATCATTAAAATATTTTATGGATAAATTCTTTTTGTGGAGAGCTGGAGATAAAGAAATTCAATGTTTAGCCTGATAATATCTACATTTTGGGCAAGTTAAAATTGACCAAAATCATGTCACTGAACTCAACCTAATTAAATTACTGAACAACACCTTTATGGTAGTAAATTTCCCTGGAGGAAAATGAGGCATGGTATGTAACATTCTGTTTTCAGTTATATCTTGGGAATCGGGAATCATGGTAAGGCATTAAGGTTTTTTTTTTCCACACCATAAGCTTTGTTCTTTATTTGTAAACATGATTCCGATATATGTATGCCCAGGTGTCTATGAAGACTGAGGTAACTTGGCTCCGTGATGTGCTTCGAGGTGATGATGTGTTTGAGTTGCAGGTAAAACTTGTCAAGCATGTACCAGAAGAGTATCCATACAAAGATGATGAATGAATTTGTTTTTGTAGTGTTGTATACTCGAGGTTTTTATTACTTCTTTGCTGCAGTATTAGATTATCATATTCTGACTTGTCCTATGTGTATTTTGATGAAACACTAAATACAGCAGAAAATCTTTAATTAAATCATTATCATATTGGTTTTGCGATCTACATGATTTCTGAGGGCCCTCTAGATTTTTAAGTTCTTATTATTTTCCTCATTACATGTTATTATGAGCATGATATAGATGCTCTAACTATTTGATTATAGTTAAAAAACATATTTTATGATTAAAAAATATTTATGTTTGGAATCCCTGTATTATCAGTAACAGTAATTGTATTTTCGAATTCCCTGATGCTTTTTGGATTGTAATGTTCCTTGGGATTTAAAATCACTTGTTAATATAGACTTGAGCTATCTGGTTTTTTCCTCCTCTTTAGATTTCTCAGAGATGCCTTTTGTCGTGTACCGAGATCATCAAAGAAGAGGGAAAATAACAGCTTTGAGATCATCAAACATCCAACAAATGAAATAAACACTTAACCATAATAGAAGCTCAAAAGTAAAGAGAAAAAGGTACAACAAATAAGATGGAAAAATTTATAGTCATCCATATAAGAAACTTTAGAAAGGAGGTGCTCTAAATATAACAACTTATCATTTTTTTTAAGGTTAAATATGTTTTTGGTCCCTTAACTTTCAGTGAATTTTGGAATTAGTCCATTTTGAAACTTTGGACCAATTTAGTCCTTCATCTTTTGAAATGTGTGGATTTAGTCCTTTTAATCAAATTTTCTTAAGTTTATTTGACATTTTAAGCACGTTTCATAATAGTATTTGACTTAACATTAAAGCAAAAATGTGTCAAACAATATAAACAACTCAAATACAATCTTGAAATACGTGCGAAACATCAAATAAACGTATCAAAATTTGATTAAAAGGACTAAATCCACATATTTTGAAAGATTAAGGACTAAATTGGTCCAAAGTTTCGAAATGGATTAATTCCAAAATTTACTGAAAGTTAAGGGACCAAAAACATATTTAACCCTTTTTTTTTAATCCCAACTTATTCTTCTTGCAGTCCCGTATCTTTCCTATCACGTTTTTCATATTTCGCAATGATAGGTGTAAATAATTTGTGACTTGGAGCAAAATTATATTTTAAAAAGAAAATTCCTCTTGTGCTCTCATTTCCCAGGAAAATTTTGAAGCAGAAATTAACGTGACAATTCCGTTTTATATTTAACTTTATACGAAATTTTAAAGAAATGAAAGAAAGATTTTATGTAGAGTGGAAAAAAAAAACCGTCCTTATCCAATATGGATCGTTTGTCTAACGAAAATCTCCACGGACATATCACTCATTCACTAATGACAGCAATAATCGTGTAAAATCTCGACAAAAATAACCATATCGTCATTGGTATTATTAAATATATTAAAAAAATTAATATTTCACTAAAAATATAAAATGATATTTATTTTAATTCTTCTACAGTTACCCTGATAGTCTGGAATAAATGCTATAAAAGCACCCAACACTTACCACTGCTGTACCCTCCAACAAAAGAACACTTTCCACATCATAAAAAGATAAAAATACAACTAAATCCTTCTAAGTGGCTCAAAGGACCTTTAAGAGCAATTTTCTTAGAAAGCTTACTAATATTAAATGGTGAAAGATGACGTTGAAGGAAACTGTTACTTCAAATTCTCCTTGTATGAGTGGAAACACAGAATATGTGAAACAAAGATTAACTCAAGTACCTCTTGCTGACTAAGGCCGGCAGCATATTTTTATTTAGTAAAAGACCTCATTCCCTAATGACAAATGGCAAATATATAGAGATTTTTGTAGCTTCTAAGAACGAAGTGTGTACTTTCATATTTGTTTACACCGAAAAAGGTTATTTATATATTTTCACAACCATTTGACATTTCAATGATAATTAAAAAAGAAAAGAAAAATAAACTTCTTTATTTACAAACAAAAATAGATGTCGAAAAATAAGAAAAAATTGTGTCAAATGATATAAAACAATTTTGAATGTCAAAATATCATTGTTTTTGTTTACACTAGGAGGTTGATATACAAGAACTTTTATATATAATAATATCAATCAATTAAAAATTATCTTAAATATTATTTTTAGAGTAATTATACAAAATAATAATCTTACATGGATGTCTTTAAACTCACTTTTTCTCTCTCTGTATCTATCTATTTATATGTTTTGTTTTCTTTGTTTTTTTTCGGGTAGAATGATACCATTGAAGGCAAGTACATACTGATAGATATCAAATGGAAATTTTGGATTCCTCGAGTGAGATTGGCCCTACATAACAATGCAAAGGTAGAAAGACATTTCCAATACACTTGTCTTGGAAATATCGGAACAATTCTTGACTTGGTACACTTGGCAACACTTCATATCCACGATTATAACGGGAATGATTCTTTGCATGAATCTATGTCATTGTAAGAACTGCAAAAAGACACATTAACAGTGACCCTCATGGAATTTTGTGCCGGGCTAATAAACTAGGTGCAACAACAACAACAACTATCAAACACACATATATCAAATTACAGAAACAATGTTTTCTAAGTTTGAATAATGTAATTGCCCGGCCAATTCCACTCTTGCATGTTGTATCCATTACGGTTTTGGTTGAAAAAAGACAACAGTAAGAGCCATCTGTTAGTATATATTAGTCTTTTTTGTGTTTTCACTGAGATTGGTGATAAAACTACTGAATCTTGAAAAAATAAATTGAGGGATATCTCTGCATAGGGAGAGTGAAGGGAAATGGGGAACAATAGTTTGTTTCGTTATGCAGATGGAGTGGACAGATTGCTGATGTTCTTTGGGACCTTGGGAAGCCTTGGAGATGGACTACAGACCCCTCTCATGATGTACATTCTCAGTGATGTGATCAACGCCTATGGAGACAAAAATAGTCACTTGAAAAAGCATGATGTGAACATGGTGAGTTTATTCAATAAAATCTGCACCCTTCTTACTGGTGTACTATGTGTGGCAGAAATGCATCAGCTAGTTTAGTACACAATTTTTCTGGAAACTGCTTGTGTTAACTTTTTGGCAGTTATTTGATTTAGAAGTTAAAGTTGTCATGTGAGTTTCAGAAAAGGAGTTATTTGTCTCTCTAACTATCATTAGCATGAAACTTTAAGAAGTCACTGTATCATGCACGTAGAAACTGATTTATGCATCTAATAAAGGATATCACTTAAGATAGGTCTTTCCACAATGAGTTTTATGACACGATTACTCAATAGTTTTGCGTTTTTTCAGTATGCGTTGAGGCTTTTTTGTGCTGCACTTGGAGTTGGACTTTCAGCTTTTGTTGGTAAGTTGCACACTTGGTGGCTCAGTTACTTCCCTAGAAGATTTAACATCAATTTTGAAGTTATGCAATTAGCATTGCTTGAATTAGAGAAAGCAAATCTAACTACTTTTCGATTGCAGATTCTCTATTGAAATTTTCAGTGTTTTCCACTGCTATGCATTAACCATAGACCGATGTTCGTACTCTAAAAATCTTTTCAATATATTTTAAAACATCAAAATCATTGTTTATTATTGTATTTTGAATGCACAACAGAGGAACAAAACAAAAAAACCCAACAGAGAATCTTAATTCCTACTTTTGATGCTTGATACCAATTGATGTTGCCTACTACAGAAGGAATATGTTGGACAAGAACTGCTGAGAGACAGGCTTCCAGAATGAGAATGGAATACCTAAAATCAGTCCTAAGACAAGATGTCGGTTTCTTTGACACACAGACTGGTGGCTCTTCAACAACCTACCAAGTTGTCTCACTCATTTCCTCAGATGCCAATACAATCCAAGTTGTCTTGAGTGAGAAGGTTTTTCCGCAGTTATGCATTTCTAATTCTTGTTTGGAATTCAGTGATGATCATAATCATAGATATTCAAAAGTAGATAGGTCTTCTGGTTCAAACTAGTACATAAAAAGTGAATTCATTAGTGACATATTTCTAAGTAAATAGTGTATGCAGAAATAGTGTAAGAGACTTTTACACTGTCATCTAATAATAAATTGTCTTTTTAGTAAGTTCTATGACTTTTACCATAACTATTTTAAAAGTCATATCAATGGTCAAGTCCTTTGGCATAGAAATTTTTTTGTTAACTGCTGGTCAATAATAAAATAACGCAACTGTTTTAAGAGTTGATAACAAGTCTACCATATCAATTGGAAAGGAACCTATTAAACATGGAAGAACAAAGCATATCTAGAATAGACATCATGCAGTTAAGAAAAAATCTGTTTGGAGCATTGCAGTTTTGAAGATCAATTAGCATACATAATAATGACAAAGGCACTCCCACAAAAGGCAAGTTCGAATTGCTAAGATCAAGACTTAGAGTGTTGAAGAAACATCTCAAATAGGAGTGTGTCGAGTAAATACAACACTTGTTATTGTTACTTTTTATGCAATGTGAAACATGGCTTTGTTGCTCTACAAAAGCAACTCTTTGAGTTTATTTGAACTTTTGTAATTGTTGTGACTGTTAAGTAGTCCTTATGTTAATATTCAGATTCTTTCTTCCTTTTCATCTCATTTTTGTTCCTTTAAAATTTATTCTGCATTTAATGTAAATTTTTCCTCTGTTATTAACAAGTTACCATATTCTTCATAAGAATTGTTCACAAGGTAGCCAGTGAATCTGATATTAACATGAATTTGAAATCTAACTAATTTGGTGACGCTTTTAATAGATGAGTTTCAAAATCTGATAAAAGCAGAACTCTTTATTTCTCTGTTTGATTAATTTATATTTTCTTCTTTCTGTGTAGATACCTAATTGCCTGGCTTATATGTCAACATTCCTATTCTGCCACATCTTTGCATTTGTACTTTCATGGAGACTTACATTGGCAGCCATACCACTCTCTGTCATGTTCATTCTTCCAGCACTTGTATTTGGGAAGATCATGTTGGATCTCGTAATGAAAATGATAGAGTCTTATGGGGTTGCCGGTGGCATAGCAGAGCAGGCAATATCTTCAATAAGAACTGTTTATTCATATGTTGGGGAGAATCAAACACTAAACAGATTTAGCAGCGCACTTCAGAAAACACTGGAATTTGGAGTAAAGCAAGGTTTTGCAAAAGGGTTGATGTTGGGAAGTATGGGGGTTATTTATATAAGTTGGGGCTTTCAGGCTTGGGTTGGAACAATTCTGATCACTAAAATGGGAGAACAAGGTGGCCATGTGTTTGTAGCTGGCTTCAATGTTCTCATGGGAGGCTTGTGAGTGATTTTGTTCATCTTTTATATTCTAGTCTTTCATCAAGTCCAGATTCTCTGTTGGATTTTCTGGTGTTGTCCTCTAGTGAACATTAAAAATACACTGATGTTGGTACTTTAAGAATTTAAAACATCAAAATCCTGCCTATGAGTGTATTTTGAAGACACAACAGAGTAACAATATAGAAAAAACCAACAGAGAATCCAAATTCTCTTTCATCATATAGTTCACATTTTTAATCTGACATCTTAATGCTTATATGTTTAACTTAATGAATTTCAGGAGCATTTTAAGTGCTCTTCCAAATTTAACTGCCATCACAGAGGCAACTGCTGCAGTCACACGTCTTTTAGAAATGATTGATCGGGTGCCAACCATAGATTCTGAAGATAAGAAAGGAAAGGCCTTGTCATATGTGAGGGGAGAGATTGAATTTCAAGACATTCACTTTTTCTACCCATCTAGGCCAGACACACCAGTTTTGCAAGGATTTAATCTCACTGTCCCAGCTGGCAAGAAGGTAGGCCTTGTGGGAGGTAGTGGTTCAGGTAAATCCACTATCATAGCACTTCTTGAAAGGTTCTATGACCCTGTTGAGGGAGTAATTCTCTTGGATGGTCACAAGACTAATAGGCTTCAACTGAAGTGGTTGAGATCCCAATTTGGTCTTGTAAATCAAGAACCTGTTCTCTTTGCCACTTCCATAAAGGAGAATATATTGTTTGGAAAAGAAGGAGCTTCAATGGAAAGTGTGATAACTGCTGCTAAAGCAGCTAATGCACATGATTTCATTGTCAAGTTGCCAGATGGATATGAAACTCAAGTAAGTTGCTCTCAACTTGTTTCCTCAGTTGAACTATGAAAACAAAGTAATATACATAAAGAGGAGAAAAAGAAGGAAACAGAATGAAATTTCTATAAATTTGGTTGTTTTGAGCATGCTTCTTTTGAAATTTCATTATAATAGCATTTAAAGGTTTCTACCTAATACTTTATAGCACCTCAGCACACCAAAATAGTTTGATCTTTACTATTGTATTAAATGAACAAGACTTTATACCCCTTTTCATTTCAGTCTCTACATCAGAAAAATCAACACTTTAGTTTGATCCTTACATGAAAAAATGTCTATAAATTGATTCTTACTTTTTTACCAAAGTCATTGCAGTTTCAGATTTTGCAGAGTTGACTAACATTTAATCCTATTTGGTATCATGCTATCTTAGTAAGTGAACAACATGGCAAAATCTTTAACCAGCATACATTCAATGTACTAATTTACAAGCACTTCTTTCATGCATGGACCAAATTATCTATTTTTACAAGGTCTATAAAAAAACAGTGAAAAGTAGATTACTAATTGCATTTAAATCTTTGATTTAAAATTCCACTAAAGCCTTGTTATTGCAAACCACTATGGTTTTCCTAGGTTGGTCAGTTTGGGTTTCAGCTGTCTGGTGGACAGAAGCAACGTGTTGCCATAGCAAGAGCCTTGCTAAGGGATCCAAAGGTTCTCTTGCTTGATGAAGCTACCAGTGCATTGGATGCTCAATCTGAAAGAGTAGTACAAGCAGCCATTGATCAAGCTTCAAAAGGAAGAACAACAATCATCATCGCTCACCGCTTGTCTACAGTTCAATCTGCTCACTTGATTGCAGTACTTCAATCAGGAAGAGTCATTGAAACAGGTACTCATAATGAGCTCATGGAATTGCCTGATGGTGAGTATGCTCACATGGTAGAGTTGCAGCAAGTAACAACACAAACTGATGAATTCAAACCTTCCAATCTTCAAATAGAAGGAAAGAACTCTCACAGGATGAGCATTTCACAAAGTCCAGTTGTAAGTTTCAGATCAAGCACTGTAGGCAGTCCAATGTTGCATCCCTTCAGCCAAGGGTTTTCCATGGGAACACCATACTCATATTCTATTCAATATGATCCTGATGATGATAGTTTTGAAGATAACATGAAACGAGCAAATCAACCAGCTCCTTCACAGTGGCGTTTGCTGAAAATGAATGCACCTGAGTGGGGAAGAGCAATGCTAGGAATCTTAGGAGCAATAGGGTCAGGAGCTGTACAACCTGTGAATGCATACTGTGTAGGAACACTTATATCAGTTTATTTTGAATCTGATAGCTCTAAGATGAAGTCTAAAGCTAAAGAACTGGCCCTCATTTTCTTAGGAATTGGTGTTTTCAACTTCTTCACTAGTATTCTTCAGCACTATAACTTTGCCGTTATGGGAGAAAGGTTGACTAAAAGAATAAGAGAGAAGATGCTAGAGAAGTTGATGACTTTTGAGATAGGTTGGTTTGATGATGAAGAGAACACAAGTGCTTCCATTTGTGCAAGATTATCCTCTGAAGCCAACTTGGTCCGTTCCCTTGTTGGAGATCGACTGTGTTTGTTGGCTCAAGCAGTTTTTGGATCTGTCTTTGCCTACACTCTTGGACTTGTGCTCACATGGAGGCTTTCCCTTGTGATGATTGCAGTGCAGCCATTAGTCATTGGAAGCTTTTACTCAAGAAGTGTCTTGATGAAGAGTATGGCTGAGAAAGCTCGCAAGGCACAAAGGGAAGGAAGCCAACTTGCAAGTGAAGCTGTTATAAACCATAGAACAATAACTGCTTTCAGTTCTCAGAAAAGAATGTTGGCACTTTTCAAAGCCACAATGGTAGGGCCTAAAAAGGAAAGTATTAGGCAGTCATGGATTTCAGGCTTTGGTCTTTTCAGCTCTCAGTTTTTCAACACTTCATCCACAGCACTGGCTTACTGGTATGGTGGGAGGCTCTTGATAGATCATAAAATAGACCCAAAGGAACTCTTCCAAGCATTTTTAATATTACTCTTCACTGCTTACATTATTGCAGATGCTGGAAGCATGACTTCTGACTTGTCCAAAGGAAGCAGCGCGGTTGCATCAGTTTTTGCAATGCTAGACAGGAAAACTGAGATTGATCCTGAGACTTCATGGGGTGGTGAGAAAAAAAGGAAAATAAGGGGCAGAGTTGAGCTGAAAAATGTTTTCTTTGCATATCCGACTAGACCTGATCAAATGGTTTTCAAGGGCTTGTGTCTTAAAATTGAATCTGGGAAAACAGTGGCTCTAGTGGGGCACAGTGGTTGTGGTAAATCAACAGTTATTGGTCTTATTGAAAGGTTTTATGATCCTGCAAAGGGAACGGTGTGCATAGATGAGCAAGACATCAAGTCCTATAATTTAAGAATGCTGAGGTCACAAATTGCATTGGTGAGTCAGGAACCAGCCCTTTTTTCTGGCACCATACGAGAAAACATTGCCTATGGGAAAGAAAACACAACTGAATCTGAGATAAGAAGGGCAGCATCTCTGGCTAATGCTCATGAATTCATAAGGTACGAGAGATCTGTAAATAAAAAACTTAAAATGAAAAGGTCTTTCAGAATCACTTTTCTAAGTAATCTTTGTTCAGATGTCGAAATTTCTTTCATTTGCCTAAACACAACATTAAGGAAACAAATAAGAATTAAAACTGACATACTTGCATGCTCAGGCTGCTAGAGAGAACAACTAAACAATAGGTAACATTTGATACAACTTTTTTCAGTTTCTCTTTTCCTTAAAAGTATAAGCTCCTCTAATTAGCTTATGTAGAAGCTCACATTTATTGAAAAAGTGATTAACATGAAATAGCATTCATGTATAAGTTGTTTCCATAATAAAAAATCAAACCGGGCTTACCTTTTTACATAACAAGCTATGTCATACTAATATTCAATTTAGGTCAGTATCCGTGTCTAACATGTATTCGTGTCTGATACTTTAAAATTCTTATCATAACTTATCATCTGCAAATATGTGGTTCCAACTAGCTTATAAATGCTACTTTTATCTTTTAGACATTGTGTTTGGGCCACCTTATCCCTTCAAGGAGAAGAGAAAGAAACTAAAAAAGTAGCTACTCTAAATATTGAATTTAATATGCATTAGCTACACCTTGAAACCTTCTTCCTCTTGGCACTGACACCTTCTTTGTCTTTTTTGTCCTGATGGTGTTTGTCATGGCAGTGGAATGAATGATGGGTATGAGACATACTGTGGTGAAAGAGGAGTTCAGCTATCAGGAGGTCAGAAGCAAAGAATAGCATTAGCAAGGGCAATTCTGAAGAATCCAGCAATACTTCTTCTAGATGAGGCTACAAGTGCACTTGATAGTGTGTCAGAGATCTTGGTCCAAGAAGCACTAGAGAAGATAATGGTTGGAAGAACATGCATAGCAGTGGCTCATAGGCTCTCTACAATACAGAAATCCAACTACATTGCTGTGATTAAGAACGGGAAGGTTGTGGAACAAGGTTCACATAACGAATTGATTTCACTCGGACGTGATGGTGCATACAATTCTCTTGTTAAACTGCAAAGTGGTAGCTCCCCTAGATGAAATTTATTAGTAGTTGTAACATATGGTAGATTTTTTTTTTTTCTCTTTTGCTTTTCTAAGACAATAACGTACATGTTACTGTAGAATCCGGGGTTACCCCTCATGAAATTTAAGAATGTTCTATGTTTGCATATGCTTGAAAGCTTGTGAAAAAAGAAAAGTCAGAACTGTTTTTCTGTTTCAGGAGAAAAACATTTATTGTCCTGATACAACCCAGAAAACTGTTGCTTCAATAAATATATATATATATATATATATATATATATATATATATATATATATATATATATATATATAAAGTAAGAAAGTATTGGATGAACTTACTTTAGCCATTAACGAAATTTCAAGTTTGTAAGGGTTGAAATTGGCATTATTCACGTAAACTTAAATAGACTACAAGAAGAATAAAAGAAGAGAGTAAGAAGAAGATGATCAAATTACAATACCGAATATTTACTGATGAATAATTATTATTACCGACTGATTTTAGTTATTTTTTTATTACGATGAATATTTTTACTGTTGGTTAAAATTATTGACAAATATTTTACTAACAAATTTTTTATCATCAACAAATCTTGGTAATTTTGATCATTATGGACAAATTTTAAACGTCAATAAATTATATTTTTTCTTATAGTACCGATATAGTTTTAGTCATTAATATTAATATTAATATTTAAGAATAACGTTCTATTTATTATATATTGATTTTATTTAAAATAAAGATTGAAAAACATATATCCTTGTAGTTTTATTTTATTAAAATTTTAAACAATATTATATATATATATATATATATATATATATATATATATATATATATATATTTTTTTTTTATAAATGATTAACTCTTAAAAAAGGAACAACTAATATTTATTGTTTATTTTGTTCAATCTTTAAACATTACGTTAAAATAAAAAAGATGAAACAAGTCAATAGAAATCATGTACAACATTTCAAATTGTTAACATATAAGTTTATCTACAAAATATGTATACATATAAGTTTATCTACAAAATAAACAAACGTTATTGTTTGGTTTCTATATTCTGTTATATGCATCTCTAAAGTTTGCATCTAAGTATGTATATTAGCAAGTTACCATATAAGCAATTCATGAGGTTAAATGCCAAGAGAAGTCCTATGACATCTCATTTAAATAAAATAAATTTACTAGATAAAACATCACATAAATATAATATAAAATAGAGCACACGACATGAAGTATATAGGTAAACAGGTTATAAACAGGCAAAACAGTAGGCACTCAATCATGTGATAGCAAACAAACAATAAGACTCTATGACTCAATCATCTGGATACATATAAAAAGATCGGATTCATTGGATGCTTGCACTTGTGGGATGGCCTCTACTACTCTATAGAGTCATTGCTAATGGATTTCACCCTACCACGCATAAGGTTAGCCCATGATCATCTATGGCCATTATCCTGCCAAAGACTTGGGTCTTCTGCTACTCTCACCACTTGAATCAGTCCGCTCTACATGAGACTAATTGATTCTTTAGAGTTTCAGGATGTAACATTGCTTGAATCCTTATCTAATTATATACACTACAACACCACCATGAAATCTCCCCACGAGACTCATGGAATTACGTCTATCTCATACCATAATCATGATCTCACATCAAATCCACATGTTACCTCAAACATTACAACCTCATGCCAAAGCATTACCAACCAATCAACTCATAGTTCATTTCATGTCAAGCACAACACATAACAGTCTCATTCCACAACACTTAAATATACATGACATCATACTTTATGCTTTAAAAGGTAAATCAGTCAAACACATAACAAATTCAACAATTATAGTCTTCCCTGTGTGAGTCTCGCTCAAACTAGAGGTCCTCGCTCGAGTGAAAGGGACTCTCTCGCCCAAGCGAGCCCATCTCGCCTAGGTGAGAGCTCGAACAGTGAAACTGTGAGGATTCTGCGAGTTCTCGCTTAAGCGAGACTTCCTCGCATGGGCGAGATTACTCTCACTCAAAATTGGAGCTCGTCGCTTGAGCGATATAACTCGAGTAGAACCCTGGGTAAGCTTTCTACTATTTTCTCTTAGGCGAAGGTTGCTCGCTTGGGCGAAAACAACAAAGTTCTTCCCTACTCATGCATACATATAAGAAATTAAGTAGATACACAAGCAACATATATTTTCACGTTAACACCAACATCATACATGCGCTTAGAACTCAAAACAGGCCCAAAACAGCAAAATAACGTAAAACATGCACGATCCTAACTTCCCTTACCTGGACAGATGCTAGCAAACGAAAATAGGCACCCAACAAATGAGTACCACAACCCTAGGAACAAATTAATGAGCTGAAAACATGGACACCAAAACGAAAATAAGGTTATGAAGATGAACCCTAGACAGAACCAACGCAACCAAACTAGAAAGGGGAAGGAAAACATGAAGGTTTAGTGCTCAACTTACTTGGAGGAAGAATGAGCTCAACTAGCTTGAAGTAGGAAGAAACTTATGCCCTAGTAGAGCTTCTTGTCTTAGTAGAAGGGGAAAGGAGTTGAATTATTTTGGGAAATGAGACATAAGTGAAAGTTAGGGGCTGGAAAGGGGGGGTTCTGAAGGCTCCCTTATGGGCTAACTTAGTAGGGGTGGGCAAAAAATTTAGTTTTTCTAATCTGCTCTCTTTTTGATCTGTTTTGCTCCATTATTAATCCATTTAATTATATATGGATTTTTCTTTTATCTGTATTTTATAAACTTTTTCAGATTGGATTTCTGTTTTAGTTATATAAATTAAAAATAAAAAGAATCCAAATTTTAAATCAGATTATATTCAGATAAAAATAATAATCTGAACCTAATTTCAATGTTCCAGATTAAAATTTTTTGAGAATCCTAAATCCCTTCTTCTTCTTTGCTAACCCCCAAAATCTCGAGAACCTCTCTTCCTCTGCTTCTTCTAGCTTCATCTTCTTCTTCTTTGCTAACCCCCAAAATCTCGAGAACCTCTCTTCTTCTGCTTCTTCTAGCTTCATCTGTGCTTCACCCCCAAATTTTCGAAAACCCTAAACCCTCTCTTCCTCTGTTTCTTCTTGCTTCTTCTGTGTTCCTTTTGGACATCTGTTTTTAGCATTAAAACAGCACTGTGATTCAAACGTGGTGGTTTGTGCTTTAGCAGTGGTGGTTTTCTTCCGCTTTGTAAGTACTATGTGTCCCTTCCTTTTGCTCCCATTGTATTTTACTGAAGAAGTTTTATTCAGATTTTGCTATGTTTGGATGAATTCACACTTGACTATGTTTTTATCCCATTGGATGAATTCTGTTGTTGCATAATCTGATAATTGCTGCTGAAATTTCCACAGTGAATTGTCTGAAAAAAGTTTTCTTTAGTTCCTTCCAGGTCTTGAAAACTAAAATCCCATCTCAATCTGAGTCCTGAAAATTTA
>Ga0214545_1006728_pt1 | contig 19802 bp, 4 predicted proteins | sample CNSS4metaG_FD_160064 | JGI IMG/M metagenome (GOLD analysis project Ga0214545, IMG submission 160064) | Root nodule microbial communities from cowpea collected in UCLA plant growth center, Los Angeles, California, USA - CNSS4 | ecosystem: Host-associated > Plants > Roots > Nodule | place: USA...
TTTTTATAGTATATATATATATATATATATATATATATATATATATATATATATATATATATATATATATATATATATATATATATATATTATTAATTTCACATTATTAGTTACACTATTGATAAATTTTATTAAAACAACTTTGTTTATAAATATCTTTTAAATAGATGACATAAGAAAATAACCAAACTTATGGAAAATTAAAACTATTTATGATTAGTGACAGAGAACTTATATGATTTATATATGATTTTAGGTTTAATTATTGCTATATATAATTGTGCATGTGTTAAATTAAAGGAAAAAAAAGAAGATCATATTTAGTTAAGAAAAAAAACTTTCAGATGAAATGTTATATATTTTGTTGCTATTGTTAACAACAGAAATGTATGAATAATCACAACAGCCTTAATCATTTTACCATGTTGCTTTGGAATTTGGATTCCAAAAAAATAAATATTCAGCCTCTCCAAATATTCACACGCTTAAATCTCAAGCTCTAACATTTTTAAGGATTCATTATATATTATTTTATTCCTGAAATATTAATCAGTTTCATAGAAGATGTATGAAGAAACCAATTTTCAACTTTGAATAGGGTGTTTTTTTTTTTTTCTTTTTTAAACAGTCAGGACATATTCATTGCAGCATCATATTTAAGATTATTATATATGTTTAAAATATGGATCTTATTCTTAATTGAAATATACTGGCATAATATAAAATTTAAGACAACTAAATTTAAATCACACTTTATCATAAGAATAAAATAATATATTTTTATCATAAAAACCTATTATCTTTTTTTCACCTACTAAATAGTACAGTAATTAAAATAAGTTTTCTAACACTTGTACATTAAAGTAAAAATTGAAAAAAAAAAATTCAAAAGTAATTTGGTAGAGTAAAACTTTGACCTAATCAAATGACTTTCAATGAAAAAAAATGGTCTTAATAAAGTATAATTATTAGAGGGATGAAAGATAAATATGTGAATGTGACTTTAGCTAATATTAACAGTGTTGAGATTATCAGGTAAAAGTTAAAAATAATTGTAAATGTATTTGGTCAAATAAAAAAAATTCTTAAAATTATGTACTTTTAATGGTTTGCAATGTATTTAAGATGACCTTTTTTTATAAAAAAATATATAAAAATTTTTACAGGACTCAAGAAAAAATAAATGTAAAAGGTTATATATAGTAAAATGTAAGACTAGTTATACTAAACATTAAGAAATAATTATTTCTTGTGTTATGTTTTAGAATTAACTTTTGAAAGGCACAGAAAATACCATTATTAAGCACAAATAAGTATGCTTCTATTGCATGAAACTTTCATATTACAGGAGTAGCATGTGAAGAAATTTAATGGTTTTGAAGTTTTACTTTTAAACCAACAAAATTGGTACAAGTATTCTTAAATTTACTACACTTACATCACATTTATCTGTCACTGCAAATTTATTTTCCCATCTATACCTGATTTTATGCAATAACTGCATTAATAATAAAATGATATAAATAATAAATTAATGGAAGTACTTTATTTAATGTAAGTATTGTAACAATGTACTAAAAATTAATAATGCATGACCAGAAACTCAACTAATACATTATGTATGTTGATATGGTGCATGACATTCCAAATTGTTCATATTTATATATAAGAGAGTGAATGAAGCCACCCTTATAACAGCCAACTATGCTCAGTAAAATTTAAATACAGGGAGCCAGATTATTAATTTACCATTAATGTAAAGGTGATTTTGCCTTCTGTTTTTTCAATCCCACACCCTTCAATACTTTATTTTATTCAACATGTATAATTTCATTGAAATAAATACCTATCACAAGTTCAGTATAACATCTAAATTACTTCCTAACAACAGTGAGGTTAAATGACTAGAAAAGTGCACTTCCAAGTTTAAAACATGATGAACCACTAAATCAACCAGGAACAGGGAAATGATCATTATCTACATTAGTTTTTTATGATGATTATATGCATGCATATATGTTGATAACTTCTTGAGAGAGTTATCAAGCCAATATCTGTTTTTCTGCCAAATTGAACATTATATCATGTTTTTTGACTTAAACATTAGTGATTGAACACTTTTTGTGACCTAGCTGATATATATAAATTGTGTACTCAGAAAAACTGTACCTTGGTTAAATGTTTCTAAAATCTGACTGAAATGGTAGGTGTGAGAGTCCTTATATCATAAGATCTGATTTCAGTGATTTGGTGGAGCTTCTATCTTTCCTTCTGCATAAAATGCATAAGTGACAAACATTAACTTATTAACTAAAAGTGGATATAGAACTAATTGCATTGACATTAATACTGCAGTATAACTGAGAAAGAGAAACATTAATTGCTTTATAACACATTGTATCTTGGGATGATGCAATTCCCAAAACAATGATAACCTTCACGTTGCTAAGAAACAATGTTCATACTATTATCATTATATGATCAATATAAAGTCGTGGTTTTATGATTAAACAAGAAACCTAATCCTAGCTAGGGAATAATTAAGCCCTTGAATTTATGGATAACTTTAATCAACCTATGACTCTAGGAGGCTCTTAATTATTAACATAAGGTATATGTATTTCATGCATGTATATGTATGAAGCATATATAAAGCTCTTGAATCCCAAATCTTCCTTGGAAAATGAGATATGATTACAAAAGTCACCTGCATATTGTTACCTCATGACCAAAAAACTAATATATTAATATATGTTAGTGTCTTTCTTTCTTAATATCGTTTTATTTCCTTATCTAATAACTTGATGTCTGCAAGATCATAAGCAAAGATGACAACATAATACAATAATATATATCAAAGAAAAGAATAAAGATTTTTGATGTTTGATTTGCCTAGTTTTATATATCCTGAGTAACTTTTACTGATTTTTCTTGTTGGTTTTGGAAGCATTTGAAATGAAGTAGATCGTCCCAAAAAGGTTTCATTTCTAGTCTCTTTCAGTCTTTAAATTCCAGCAGTGACAAGGATTCTTCCAAGGCTTTTGATGGTTCATGGAAATTGACTTTACCCTAAAGGATCCGAGATACTCCTATATATATTTTAATAGAAAAGCATCACATTCAAGTCTGTGTAGCCAAAAGAAAGGTTCTGCTCCTATATATGTCTAGTCTCGCTTACTGTTCATCTTACTGTCCTATATGTGTTGCTTTTGCTTTCCCATTTCACACCACATTCCATTTGATATCTCCTTTTTATGCCTTCAACACTGTATTTTGCATTCAATGCCACTCTAATATTTTCAACCATCTATATACTACTGGTTTCTATGAGTCAATTACTCCAAATAAACTTGGACAAAATATATAAATAGTAAAATGAGAAGGCCTTGCATCATTTTGTAAACCTAGAGCAAAGTGCATCAATCTGCCCCATCAGTTCTTCACACACAACACAGGATGAATCAAAATGATGAGTTTTGTGTTTTCTTTTCCTGGCATATGTTTTATATCTGTCATATAATATGAAGTTTTCAGGCACACAAAATCAGAGAGAGAAGAAGATATAAGCTAATAATTTATCACCTGGATCGTCAAAGTAAAGCTCTTTGATTCACTGTCCAAAAGCCTTAGCTGTAATGTAATTATTACAATATCTGTGACAAATCCAAAAAATGTATATAATTAGTAACGAGTGAGTTTGATTTTCAACTGTCGACAGTAACAAGACTGTTACAAAGACTAATTAAGCATCACATATCACATGAGGAATCTAAATCCATAAAAGTCTAAAGGCTGCATATGTTAAATTAAGATAAGAATCATAGATGAAAGGCAAAACATTGAAATAAGCATCAGAATCAGGCTACTTACTCTTTAAGGCATGAGTAAATGGGGACAAACCACCCCAATTTTTTCATTTTCCCAATATCACTTTGTGTGCAGTGCTAATCCAGACAAGAAGGCGGCTGATGAATAGGAGAAGTTACAAAAGCATATCAGCAGAAAATACAAATAAAAAAAAGGTATTAGTAAGTAGCAATGTGGAGGGATATAGAGGTAAAAAAATAGAGGGAAGAGGGTTAGTAGTCATTGATAAATATAATGAATAAATTATTTATGGTAACTACAGCATAGTAAGTGGAAAAAGGTAATGAAATTGGATGAAGGGAGGAGGAATAAGATCAGAAAAAATTACCCTTTTACAGCTGTACAACTTTCTGCACTTTATCTGCAAAGCTAAAATGCCTAACTAAGCAGCAGGAGCAGAAGCAGCAGTGTGTTGAACGACATCAACCCAACAAGGCTAACAGAAACATTAGAGGAAAGAAGAAAGCAACAAGCTTTTCTGTGTATCATTAAATGCAGTAAACGGAAAGAGAGAGAGAACAGTGTTGAAGCAATATTAAAATAGAAAGACCAAAAATATATAAATATATATATATATATATATATATATATACTATAATATTATTAATAAATAATAATATAATATATATATATTTGTGTTGTACTATACACAATTGAAAAAGGTCTAAACGTAATTGATCTCCATATGGATTTCATTTCCCTCTTTAGGTTGTGAAACGATGGATATTCCATTTCTTCAGGGCCCAAATCCCAAGCTAATTAATTCATTGAGCAGTTCTAAACGTACTAAAGACTCCAAAACGTGCAAAAGCTAAAAACTAATTACTGATCAAAAGAAGAAGCAGAAGAACAAGAAAGTCTGGGAGCCTTTTCTTTCCTTTGTAGCTGATGAAAGAAACAAAAGAGAAAGGGAAAAAAAAAATTTAAAATATAATAAAAATGCTGCAAAAGAAAGTGTAGCTAGCCCAGGTGACTTTAGATCAAACTCGTATCTTCTTGATTATTTGTTTCTTGATCAATTTGTTTATCACTGCCGGTATTGCAAAGAAGGATCCAGATCAAAAAGCATTGAAGGTTGTTGTTGTTGTTCCCCTCTCTGATCCCCAAACCTTGCCGATGATGGTGATGAAAGTGAGTCTTCCCTCAAAAGCTGAAGAGGTGGTAGTGAAGAAGAGGGAGGTGAATTGGAATTAGCCATTGTCGCATGTGCCATTGAAGATGAGGACAATAAGCTGAAGCAGTTGGGGTCTTCTGATGTTGAAGAAGCACATTCCATATTCACCCCAAACAGCCTAAGTCTTTTCCCTGCAGTGCTAGGACTTGTGCTAGTACTAGAACCACCATGGTGGTGGTGGAGATGATGGTGGTGGTGAGCAACCGGAACAGAATCAATGATTATAGGAGGATGAGAAGAAACATTCCCCCCCTCTTGTTGTTGTTGTTGTCTTGTGTTCAAGGTTTGGTGATCGGCGAATGGCATTGGTGGGGGGGTAGACCTGAGGTAATAGACGGAGCCAGATCCTGAACTACTCATGTCATGATAGTTGTAGTGATGAGTTCCATTTCCTCCAGCAGCAGCTGCAGCAGCAGCAGCAGCACCTTGCAATTGGTGATGAAAGGGATGGTGATGTTGATGATACATGGTGTTGTTGTAATTGAGGTGTTGGTTCAAATGGTCATGGTGGCGTGGTGGGTTGGGAGAGGGGAGGGAGTAGAATCTGCCAGTGGCACCCCATCTGATGAAGTGAGGCTGATTGGGAAGGAAGAAAGGTGTGAAAAGGGAGGCTGAAGGGTCAGGGCCATGATGGTGATGGTGATCGGGCCTTCTCCTCCAATCTATGTACAACCTATGCCTATACAACTCCCCTACACCTCGCTGGAAGGACACAATGTCACCGGCATCAAGCTTCTTCTCCTTCACAAAACGGCTCCAGCCTTTGGTCATCACATAGCTCTGGCTGCTGTTCCAATAGGAGTACCTGAACCTCCATAACTTACCATTCCTGTCCTCAAAATTTAGCAGCAGCCCCTTCTCATTGGCCGAGGAATCAAGAGGGAAATACTTCTCAGCGTGCTGCTTTGGTATCACCAACCGGTTCAGCTTACCCACATCACTCGGCGTCACAACTTTGTCAAACATGTGCTCCTTCTCAGAAGGCTGCTGCAGGTTGCTAACGTTAGCATCGGCAGAAGAACTAGCAGTTGCATGATGAGGAAACACAGAAGAAGCAGCACCACCTCCTGATCCCTGCAAATTCCCCTCATCCTTGCTGCCCCCCAGTGTCAAGTCCATGAAATCTAGCTGCTTCGTTGTGTGGTGGTGATGATGATTATGATGATTGGTGATGATGAAATTGGAGGCTGCTGCATCCTGGTGTTGGTGTAACAACCCTAACCCAGATGATGAATTGTGAGATTCAGTGGTCTCTGGAGACTGAAGATGATGATCATGATCATGAATATTCATCCCCAGCCATGGATTTTGTTGGTGAGGAATATTTATTACATGATGATGGTGATGAGGACGTGCAGCAGAAGTAGTAGAAGTATAATTTGATATTGAAGGAGCAGGAGATAAAGACAAAGAGGGAGAAGAAAAGGGGTAGTGGTGCTTACTGCTGCTTTCTTCTCTCGTCACGATTTCTTCTGCTGTTTCCTCTTCCTCCTCCTCCTCTCTGCTATCGGAATACCCTTTCACTTCTTGCATCAACTCCATAAAATTACACACTGACCCCACCTTCAATTCTGCTAATTACAGCCTCTGGATCTCACCAAATTAAACAATGTCACCAAATAATTGAAAAAATATGAAATCATAAAAGAAGACAACAAGAACAAGAAGAACAAGAGGAGAGGAGAAGGAAGAGAAGGAAAAAGAAGTAAAGGAGAAAATAAAAAAAAATAAAAATGCAAAATTTAGAGTCTGGAAATTGACAAGATTATATATATATATATATATACAAGAAATAAATATATAGTTGGAGAGCTAAGAAGATATTTGAGTAGGCAGATAGATATGTGAGGCTGTGAAGAAAACAAAGAAAAGCAGGTGGTTATTTAGTACTAGAAGAGAATTGTAAGAGTCGGTGCCTTCATATTTGACCATGAGGCATCAAACCCTAAAGAAAGAGAAGGCATGGAGGATTCAAAACGGGGTTATTGTTGACCTAAACAGCTGAAGAATATGTTAGAGAGATGGAGATGGGAAAGAGGGTGATGTGAGTTTTAGCTAACACAAGTGTGTAGTTACCTCAAAGGAAGCTTCTTTACAAGTAACAAAAAAGAACCAAAAATATTTGTTGCAACCCAGTTTTATTCTTAAACACATCAACAACAACAACAACAGAGAGAAAAAAAGAAAAAAAGAGAGAAGGGGAAAGAAAAGAGGGTTACTACACTTACGTGGGGGGCCCATGAATAATGTGCGTATTGGGGTCATGTGAGCAAGTAGTCATTTTCATGATATTTGGGATAACAATAATAATAATCTGTACAATATATGCTTCCGGTTCTACACTAAAAGGCCACTTGTTTCCAGAAGCAAAGACCTCCACTTTGTTAAATCTCATCCCTCCCCATTTTTTTTTTTTAGTTTCTCAAAATTATTTAATGTGGAAAAGGGAAAGGATATCTATGACAAGTTGTTGTTACTAGACAGAAGAGAAGTAGAGGGAGATACAACACAACACAACACAATGCAGTGCCAACGGTGTAGTAAAGGAGAGAGAAACAGAGAGAGTGCACAGTGTTAGGTTGATTTGAGTTTCTCTTTTTTTTGACTTTTGGTGCCATTCATTGTGTGCTCTCTCTCTTCTCTCTCTTCTGGTCCCTCCCACCTTCATACCCATAATTTTTTTCACAATTACAACACTGTCAAATGTATATGTTTCATAACAAAACATCAGTTTAACTTTTAATAATGTTTTTTTTTTCATGGTTTTTTTTTACCACTAAACATGAGAATCTAATAGCTCTTTCTTTCTTCCTTCATTCTCATTGAATTATCATTTCATTTTCTCAGCTACTGCCTCCTATGCAACCATAGATATGATTCCCTCTTCAATATTCCTCAACTGTATAAATTTAAGGGAAAAATAAATATATTCCAGACCAATAACTTCTTCTTCAAAACCTCCAACTCCCGAGCTCAGTCATAATTTAATGTCCCGGATCCCAAAAAACATGCCAAATATCACCTTTTAGTTCTTTCTGGCTTTTAATTATATTACTTCTTCCTTATTGTCATTATCATCACGTATGCATAATTTATTTTCCTTTCCAATTTCTTCTCTGCATAAACTTTTCCATATACATCCATTTTATTACTTCTTCACACCACCTCAACTTTCGTTCTTATAAATTCGCCTTTATTGTTGTAAGGGAAAGTGGTGAACCAAAACGAACCTACTTCTACTTCTGTTATGTTATGAAATATACTCATGTAAGAAAAAGAAGACAACATTCTTTATTCAATTATTGTTTTTTTTAAACTGATAAAAAAAATACAATTTTCATGTCGTATTTTATGAGCTTATGAAATTTATATTTTTTCTAGGAAAGGGACTTTTTGGTTTTTGTTAATGTTTAATTAATAATTCTACTAATTTTGAATATGACAGTCTATATAATAATTTAATTTAAAATAAATAAATACACACTATAAAAAAATTACTTTAGATGATAGCACAAAATTGTGATATAAATTATAAAATCTGTGGTCTAAAGATTAGACCACAGTTTGTAGGCGTGGTATATGTGAGTGTAGTTATAAATTATAAGTAACGGTTTTTAATATAACAATACTTTAAAATCGTTGCTTAAATTCCTCATAACAGACATCATTTTTTTCAAATCGATTTTATATCTTGTCTATGTTTTTAGATCACATTTTTAATGATTTTGTCCATACAGTTTAAAACAATAGTTATATAATTATAGGTTTTCATGATATTTATACAATATTTATAAAAATGTTGTTTATTATATGTTTAGACCATATTTATTTAGTCGTTATTTAATTTAGTATGGTTTAAACTCCAAAATGTTGTAGTGAAATTTTAAGATTAAAAAGTTTAATTTATATATTTGTATTTCAAATATTGTCGCATTTGGGGTGGTCTTTATTTTTAATTTTAGTATGAATATGCTTTGACAAAACAAGAAACATAATTCATTTGTGTTTCCCTAAACACTAATGATTGAAATATCAAAAACATGCACATGTGATGATATTTAATTAATAATAAGAAGTAGCAGGTAGCTACGAGATTGTACCCAACAATTAATTCTCAGTTTTTTTTTTTCCTTTCTATTGTTGATCAAATTTTCTAAATAAGACAAATTTCAATATGCAGCTTTTGAAAGTTAAAAATTTCCTTAAGAAGATAAATAACTGGTATTTTCTATAGACTTATTGAATATGGATAAAGTATTTAAGATAGGAAAATAACTACAAAGTTGAAACTGAACCAAGTTGAAGTGTGTAACAAATTAAAACAAGTTCACATAAAATATGCAATTAAACATAACCGATGATTTAGTTCTCCTGCACATGGTTGATCCTTTTTCTTCCGTACATATTCATCAATTCAATTACAGTATTAAACAGTGTTTTCAAAAACAAATCACTAACTCAACTCACTCATTTAAGGTTTATTTATTCAGTATTTTCAAATATAATAAGTAAATCTGGTGAAGTTTATGTCATTAAAATATGCTAATAATATGGAAACTATAATAACATGATTTTATGATTTTATAAATTTTTACAAAATTTTAAATGAAATATCTTATAATATTTGAGTCTAATTTCAAGAATACACAACATTATCCGGGAATAACAACACATTTAAATTTAAAAATTATAAAAAAAAGTAATTTGTTTTCATTTTTCATCTTTGTATGAAAAAAAATAAAAAATGTGCTGAAACACTTTTTCCTCAATTTGACTCGTTTTATCAATTTTAGATCTTGACTCTTTCACCAATTTTTCTACATGTTATTTTTATGATTTGTTTGAATCAAACACCACCATGATCAGTTTATTGATTTTCTACTTCGACCGACCAATCGATTCAATTTAATTTTCAGAACGGTATTCTTATATGCATATGTAAGCAAAATAAACGAAAAATTTAATTATTTCAGATTTAAGCTTTTAACATGTACTTCAATATTTGGAACATAGTGTTTAAATTTTTAATGAGAGATTATTTTGTTTTAAAATGAGGATTAAACGAGTTTGTTTTATTGTTTAACTGAGAATTGGTTTAGATACCAATCTGTGTCAATTCAAAGTCCTATCTTGTTAATTCATGTGACACACAAACATCAATTTGGTTATTTTAATATCAATTCTCACATTATTAAATTTGGTAAATAATAATTCCTTAAACACGTATTAATATATTTATTTTAATTTTACTATAAATTTATATTATTTTATTACTTAAAATATCTTATAATATTAATAAATATTAAATACTACTACTGGTTTGAGCGTAACTTAGCCATGATTGAAGCAATAAAACAAGATAGTAATGTTTTATACTCTCTCTAAGTAGAATTCTTACACTTTTGTTGTAATTAAAAAGTTAGTTAACATTATTCAATTTTACTAATCACATTTTTTAAAACAAAATTGAAATTCAAAATTGAATTTTTTTTTCACCTCTTTAAACATGCACAACACACAAGAATAGTATGTATTGAATGTTTTAAACCCTCTTTAAATGACCTATCATAATAAACCCAGATACCTAAAATATTGAAACATCACCTAAGTCTTTCATACCAAAACAAATGTCAAATATATATACTTGGTATGAATCAAGAGCACAATGAATTATTAAAAGAAAACAAATCACCAACGTGAAATATAAAAATCATAAATTTGGTCAAATTTTTAGAAATTTAAATATAAATTGAAAGTCTCACATCAAAATGATAAAGTTAAATGGTATATAAAAAAAATAAACTCGTAAATATTAAATCTTAGGTTTTATATTGAATGTGGTGTTAGATCTCTTATGGATAACTCATACCTCATGGATGATCAATCTTTTTAATTTATCCAATAATCAATCTCCTTGATTTATCCTACTAAAAAAAATTCAACATAATTATAGACTAAGGTGAGTTTCTATTTAGAAAATAATTATGTTTTTCAAATCAAAGCTTATGTTTCATGTATTTAAATTTCAATTTGTTGCAAACATCATAGTATTATCAAACAAGGAGGGTCATCATTGTAGAACTCAAATGCAAGTCGAGGGAAAAGAGTGGATATGAACATGGTAAATGCATATCTTTGTTTGTATGCACAATTTACAAGAAAGACAGATAGTGAAACTCTATCTAAGAGAAAGACCATGGTGTCTCATCAAGGACAATGAAGGTGGGTGGAAACAATGAAGTTGTAAGAGAGAAATGAGAGGGGGACTCAAAGTATGTAAGAGAAATATGTCTCAATTTAATATAAAAGAGTTCATAAAATCTTCTTACATCAATTAATTTTTTTCTGCAAAAATGTTACTATATTACTTTTTTTGGAGATCGATAACAACAACAAAAAAAAAACTCAGACTCATACAAAATATTTTTGTTATCATGAAAATAAATATGTAGTAATAAAATATATACAAAAATATAATAAGATTTTTTTTTCCAACATATCCTTCTACTATTTTATATTGTACATTTGTTCCTACCCTAATAGAGATATAATTAAAATATCAATTCATACCTATATCTAATTATTTCTTCCAATTCTATATTTTAAATAAGATATTAAAATAAATTTTAACCCATATAAAGAATTTAACACCATTTCCAATTTGAAAATTTAACATAGCATGTTTACGAGTTTTTCTTCTTTATAAATAACTAAACCTTTTCATTTATATAATTACATGAGACTTAAACTCACATTTAAGTTTCTAACATGTTTTATATTATATTTTTATTTAAGTAAAACACACCATAAAAAGTGAAAAGAAACTAAATAAATATCACAAAAATCAAAGAATTATGAAATAAGTATATTACACTAACAATATATTGATAACCATGAATTGGAAAGTAATGGGAAAGTTAGAAGACTAGTTACTGTTGTGAACAGTATACACACAATTGGTTTGTTTGAAATGATTGTGTGGTAAAAAAAAACAAAAAAAAAAAAAAAAAAGGGGGGTTTAGACATTTCACCTTTGGATAGATGTTTGTGTGTGTATGGTTATGGTTGTTGAGAGCAGAAAGCAAAGATGTCGTTGTCTGTTTGATGGGTGATTATATTGTTGGGAGAAGCAGTGGATTTGAATACTGTAGACTGTACAATAAATTGAAAATGGTGCTAGCTAGCTCTATACCAAATAGATGGATGGCTATGTTTATGAAAAGTAAGTATCATGTGGTCCAGTGTGTGATCTATGTGCCTATTTTTATGGTTTGGGCAAACTCTCCAATCACCATAAATTGCACATTTGCATCGTTGATATAGACAACCAAAAAGATTAACATTGTCATACTCAACTTGTACCAGAGAGGTAGAAACATAATTCTTCTTCTTCTTCTTCAAATCCTTTTCAAACATCTCACTTTAATTTTCACATCAACACATTATTTATATATATACACTTCTCAAATACTTATATCATCAAAGTCAACAATCTTAATCATAACACATGACCTTCTTATAGTAGTATCATTTTACATTAACAAAATTTTCTAAACCTTCTTCTACACGTAACGTGACAATAACTTTATTATTAGTATATATTAGTGTTCTTTGATCTTCTTAATCACTTGTGCTTTTCTATCTTTTACATCTTGAAGTTACATTTGTTCATTCTTTTTGTAGAAACTCATGAAAACATGTGCAAATATGTACATTTTGTGAGAAAAAAAGATATATTATTATTATAAATTATAAAAAAGTAAATATAAGTAATTTGTGGGTAGTTTTCATTTATTTTATAGATATCTTTTTATCCTAGATATTAGTTTAAAAATAATAAAAAAATAGTTAAAATGATATTCCCTTAAAAATAAAATCGGTAAGAATTTATATAAAAAATTCTTTATTATTGTTATATACTATTAATAATTAAAATAATATTATATTATAACCTAAATTATTCTTCTAAAGAATTGAACATAATTTATATTTTTCAAAGATTTATTCATGACGAATATAATAAAAGTATATATTTATTATGAATTATAGTTATTATTTTTAAATATTAAATATTTAGCATATACAATACACATGACGAAATACTAATTTGTACTAAAAAACAAATGTACCAAATAGACGTGTCCTTTATTCCTTTAGGGAAAAACACATCTTGAAAACTTATAAATAGTCATGATTTTTTTTTTCTCATAAAGTTTTTTTTTTCTTCTAATATTAATATTTTTGTTACATTATCAATCAATAAAAATTAGGTCAAGAATGTAACTTTTCTAAGGGAACTATTATAGAAGCCGATAAATCTAAGTTACATATTTATAAAAAAAAAAGTAATTTTTCTCATTAGCTTTAATTTTATTGTACTAATGAACTTAATTTATTTTATCTTTGTTCATAAATAATCATAAAAAATAGATATAAATCTAAAGTACAGCGACAATAGAGGGAAGAAAGAAGAGTAATTTCCTGAAATAACGTTATCCTTGGTTTGAGAGAAGAGATGTGGAAATGCTATGAAAAGAGCAACACAGAGACTGATTTGATTTCCCTTTCTTGTTTGTTATTCGTTGGTGGAAAGGTGGACAACGCAATCCAGAAAGCGATTGAAATTCAAATTTACTAACTAATCCGAAGCCATTGAATGTGAAAGAGGAAATACATGTTTCATACCCGAAACAAATAGGTTAATCTGTGACCCTGCCTGTTACATATTTCAATTAATTGTAGTAATCTACCACAATATTTGTTTTACTTTTGTTAGATTCTGCAAACAGTTGGTAACACTTACCAAGAATTTCCGAGGAAATGTCACAAACACATGGTGTGGACAAATAGAAAGAAAACAACTGCATACCTAGATTCCATTTAAGGCCTAGCTAGGGCAATCGGAGAGAGAAAAAACAAAGGTGGTGCCGCCGTCCTCACCCATTCTCTTTTCTTTTAGCTTCTAACACAAATTTAAAGCCTATAAAGCTCAAAACCCATATCTATATAAAATATTAAAATAAAATATCATATCCATTGGGGACCCCTCTCTCTCTCTTTTATATTTCAATAAATTATTATTACATCCCATGCTTTTTCTTTTCTATCATCAACAGATGCATAAATTGTTAATAAATGTATCAACAATTCTATGAAATTACTTTTCAATTATGGAAGATCTCTTTAGTACAAGTATGTAGCATATAGGAAAATTTATATTGAAATTAGATGTCAAACTTTGTAAAATAGCATATTGTAAGATTTTATGTTTGTCTTGTGTATAATATGAACCAATACTATGAGATTTTAACTTTGAAAATTAATATGGCATGTATGTCTTGAAAGTTCTCATGAAATAAATTAAGTATAAAAAAATATTCATTAATTAATTTATACTTCATTGCACAATTTTTCCAACCTCTTTACGATATTCTATATGTAAAATCAAATACTTGCTGTATGATTATACATTTATAAATGTTTACTTATGTAAAGTTTTATATAAATCATTATTGGATTATATATTTATAGTAGTAAAATTTGTTTTGACAAAAAACAAAAATGTTAGTGGAGGATGTTGTTTACAAAGTTTCACATAGGCTAATGTCAATAAATTCCTCTTATATGCTTGTATATTTCCAATATCATATTACTAAATTTTATTTTGTTGTTTGGACATGCATGTATTAATTATTTATGTGTCTAATCTCACTACTTATTGAAACAGTGATAATAATTAATTATTTAATTTAGTAGTCATGTTTTTTTCTATATTGCATTACTTATATTTTAGATAAAAGAAATCACATGGACAAATAATTTAAAAGTTTTAGAAATCTTAAAATCATAGGGTATTTCTGTCTCTAAAGATATCTTTGTTTGAAAAAGTAGTAGGTGAAATGTCCTTGTTTAGAGTTCTTAATGTCTTAACAATAAGGCATTAAACTCTACCAATCCAATTAGGTTTCCTTGGATAACCTACACCCTCATTCTCCTTGTCATCATCACACTACCAATAACTCAACCTCCTCTCCCAAAATCTGAAAATCTAAACTTCATAAACAACTTCAATTTCAATCCATGCTTCAAAATCCTTGAATATTTGGAACTTTCTAGAACCTTGAGATCATCCCCATTGTCTAGTCTTTGAGAAGGACCTATAACATCTATGAGTGAATCATTTTGAGGCTAAGTTGTCGTTAGGCATAGCTAACTTGTAGAATATCTATAAGTTGAAGTTGTTTAAGGACTATAACTTACCTTAAAGTTGTCAAAAATCTCAGGAAGTGTTTCCCTCCGAGGTGGCCTCACTTTCTGAACAATCAATTTCAACAATGCATTAGTAATGCCCTACATGATCTTAGGGTGTCGAAGGAGCATGTGATCTTATACAACTTGTTCTTTCTTATGACTATCTTACCAATTATTGATTTTGTTGTCCACTTAAAGTAAGGGAAAGACATGAAATTGATTAAATGTTCTTTATCTCTATCAATAATTAATTTCTTCTTTTCCAATATAGTTTTTATATAGAAAATATTCAGAAAAAAACATTGAAAAAACAAAAGCTGAATAGAAACAATGTTGTATTTTAAATGATTCATAAAAAGTTATAAAAAAAAAGTACTTTTTATAGGAACAAAGTATACATTGTAGATATATGTTTGTAGTTTTTTTTTATAAACAAAACATGACCATATAATAACTACTTTTTGGTATATGGTGTCTTCTCTCTAATTAAATAAAAAGGATGTTTTTAACACTAATTGAAAGGAGAACTATAATTAAAATTGTTAAAAAGGAAACTTTTATAATATAAGAAATACCAAAGTATGATAAATGTTTTCTTTCTCAATAATTTTCTAATAGGATTAAATATGATCTTTCCCAAACTATTTGAAAAATTGCGTTCCATCCCTGAATTAAATATATAGTTTACCAAAATAATGTAAAACATTTTCTCCATACCACATGGAGTGTTTTACCATATGACAAAATAAAGTTTTATATCACATGTAACAACGTAGAATATTTACTATGTAACAACCGGAATTTTATAGTAAACTATAATAATATAAGATCCACCTGTCATTCACTATAGATATATGATTTTTATAAATTACAAAACAAAATATCTATATATTTAATTTAGATACAAATTATATATTTAACCCTATACTTAAATCATTCATTAAAGCTGCTATTAAACAAAATTGGCATCTAATAATACAGTTGTTGTGAATGGGTGTTGTTTAACTAGAAAAGTTGAAATATTTGATGCAGAGGGAAAGATTTATGGTTAAGTTAAGATGGGAGGGAGTAATAGTATAATAGATAGTGGTAGATATATAATGAGGGTAGAGTGATATGAATGGTAAGGTGCATTACAGCAACCAGGTAATAAATGGTTCCACAAGAGACGAGAATTGTGTAACACTGGCATGGATGACAATAATTCGAGGTACGGTGCAACTGTTGTCTTCTCAAATATAGCTAGCTTCAGCTATGTGTGTAGCATTTTTCGAGTTTTTGGACCACCTCCTCCTCTTTCTAACACCTCAATCCTAGCCTACCCTTATACACACTCTAACTCCACTTATTGCTTCAATAAACCATAAACCTAAACCTAATTAATCCCGCACCAGTACCATGATTTTTCAGTTTTTATCTGCATAATCAGATAAGTGAAACAACACTTGATTTTTGGCTGAGAAACCTAGGTTTACCAAAAATACAATAAAACTGAGATTGCAGGGAAAATGGATGTCAGCCATAATAATGACAATATACAACATTTTCTTCTCTCTATGTTTAGGTAATGGACTTGATTTTTAAAGCTCTTTAATTATCAAAGTCTAATTCTTTCCCTGACTTCAGGTTTATACACCACTCTGTGACAGTAATGTTTTCCGAATCATATGCAAATTTGACATTTACCAAAACAGATAATATGTATGGAAAAGTAGACTTCTGCTGTAGCTATTATATATCCTATGCTATTGCTATTGCAATTGCAATCACCACGTGGCTCTCGGTAGCGATACATATAAATGTAAACTATATTATTTGTCAGCTGTGAGTTAATGATCATAAAAACCGTAGAGTAAATGCTTTTAACAGCCAATGTAAGAATTAGCAACGCAAAGTAGTAATGTGAGACTAAATTTTATTGAATATATATGCATAAATAGTACAGTAGTGCATTTATAGAGTTCATCTTTCTATATGGTCAGGACTTTTGGTGGGGCTTTCAAGTTTCAGATTTCCATTCTTGGAGTTTGGGGAATCGGAATGAAGTGAGAAAAAAAGGAAGGGGTTGGGGTTGGGGTTGGACCAGTTTTTTTAACCAGCTACCACTGCAACTGTGATGAGGGTTTTTGAAATTCAAAGGAATGAAAACAATTAGGAATTTTCAACACAGTAGAGCTGGTTCTTGTGAAGTAGTACTTTAGAGACAGTTATGGGTCATTATTATACAACAAAAGAAAACCTCAATAACTCAACTTGTGTATATGCTTTCAATTTCGTCCTGAATTAATTTCTAGACCCTTATCTGGTATTGCTCACTGCTTTCTCTTCAATTCAATGTTTATTTGCCTGCACTATGTATCTGTTTTATGGTTCACATTTCAGGTAAAATTAAACCAAGTTTAAACAAAAACGTATACCTTACACACAGAATTTTATGATATCTATCATACCTACACCACATACTTTTCTTTCTACCACTCTCACTTAATCTTCTTTCAACTATTATATGCCTTTATAATAATACTTCATCTGAACCTACACCATCTAGCTTTTGTTATCATTATTATCGTTACAATCCATGCGTATGTAATTCCAGAACAACATTAGCACTTTATTAATGATTATTAGTTTGATCTGAGAATTCTGTATTAATTATTATAAATTTGATTTTATGAGAGTTGTTATATGGAAAGTGTTACTCTTTTTTTTCTTACTTTCTACGAGAAACAGTGATTTTCTCAAATAATGTAACATATAGCTCTTCTTTACAGTTATGTTCTTTACAGTTATACATGCTATGTGCCCTAAAGTAGTCTACAGTTAGGGCTAAGTCAAAGTAGCTCAACTTTGATTTTAAAAAAGTTTAGTGTCCAACTCACACATGCAAGTTGGGGATAAACTTCAATTATAGAAAATCAGAGTATTTTTTTAGGGTTAAATATGTTTTTGGTCCCTCAAATTTTAGTGAATTTTGGAATTAGTCCATTTTCGAAACTTTATACCAATTTAGTTACTCATTTTTAGAAATACGTAGATTTAGTCCTTCTTATCAAATTTTGTTAGGTTTATCTGACGTTTCAAGCGTATTTCATGATAGTATTTGAATTGTTCACACCGTTTGACACATTTTCGCTTCAATATTAACTCAAATATTATCATAAAATGCATTTAAAATGTCAAATAAATTTAACAAAATTTGGTAAGAATGACTAAATCCACGTATTTCTAAAAATAGAAGGCTAAATTAGTATAAAGTTTCGAAGAAGGACTAATTTCAAAATTCATTAAAACTTGAGGGACAAAAACATATTTAACCCTTTTTTTATTATTATTTTTATGGTTTTCTCAATAGACTTTTTCAATTTCCAGCGCAGAAATTTTTTAGTTGATAACTTCAATCTTACTGTTTTGCTAGGAAAACTATTATGAATATAGTTAATAACAAAATATATTTGTAATAAATAAATATATATATATATATATATATATATATATATATATATATATATATATATAATAACGTCAACTCATTTTTATTTTAAGATGAAACAAAATTAATAAATAGCATCCCGGCATTAATAAAATATAAAATAAAGAATACATAATATACGTTAAGAATTTTTCCCTCATGCTTCTTTTTTCATCTTGGGATGTCCTTATCTCGGATCCATGATTCAAAATTTTCTCAATTACCAACATAAGACATATTTTCCTAATTTGTATAAAATAATGAAAGAGTTTTTGTCTGAGAGTTTGAAGGGAAGACTCGAGGAGAGTTTGCTTTGTCGGTGACATGAACATGATGGTGTTTTAATTGTAAACATAATATAATAGTTAACAAGACAAAATTAAGAGAGAAGACATGTTTAATATTTAAAGTTTATGATACATTATATACTCTTTTTTTTTGGTGAGGTAAGTATGAAGAATGTATCGACTATGAAGATGATGATATTTTTCAGCTAATTTTTGGAGAGAGGGTTAACTTCTTTAGAAAGTAAAGTGGAAGGTTTTAGTACCGGAAAATTCATCAAATTTTCATTATTCCTTAATGTAGAACTAGGTGCATTTTGTTCGTGTCTATGGTATTTTGTATTTATTATAAATGTTGCTTGATTTTATTTTCTTTATTAACGTTCATCAAGATTTTTGGCAAGTGATATTGACAAGTTTTCTCTATATATGTTAAACAAAATAGTTGATTTTTGTCGATCATTTATTTAGAGTAGCTTTCATCAAAATTATTTTTAGAACATTGTTAGTTGTAGTTTTTTTAATCAATGTTCACCGGAAAACTTTTCAATTGACATTAGGAAAAAAATTATTGTTAATTTTGGCTGAACCAGTGTCTTACTTAACATTAGAAAATTAATTATCACAAACTGTCGATATATATATATATATATATATATATATATATATATATATATATATATATATATATATATATATATATATATATATATATTTTTTATAATTTATCTTTTTTTTTTTTTTTTTATTTATATAT
>Ga0214545_1006735_pt1 | contig 19777 bp, 12 predicted proteins | sample CNSS4metaG_FD_160064 | JGI IMG/M metagenome (GOLD analysis project Ga0214545, IMG submission 160064) | Root nodule microbial communities from cowpea collected in UCLA plant growth center, Los Angeles, California, USA - CNSS4 | ecosystem: Host-associated > Plants > Roots > Nodule | place: USA...
TATATATATATAAAGAGGACCATATTTTAAGTATAAATATCTTAACTTTATTTCATAAAAATAATAACATAAGGAACAAGTTAGCATTTTCTTCGTAAATATTTTTATATAAGTAAAAATAAAAATGTTTTCTAAATTTAGATTAGTTTATTTACTTATGAAGAGTACTCTTGTATAACTTTTATGTGCTTTTATTTTTAATTTATACCACCTTTATTTTTAATTATATTTAATTTCGATATTTATAATTTTGATTCAATTTAATTTTTATCATATTTATAATTTTGTTTCAATTTAGTCCTCTCATATTTAAATTGTTGCAATTTGCTCCCTCTTTAATTTTAGATCAAATTAATAATTAAACTTAACTAAAAAACTTATATAAAGTATATATAAATTAACTTTTTTCTAAGTTAAAAGTAAAGTATATATAAATTAAAAATAAAAGCATAGAAAATTTATACGAAAGTACTGTTTATAATTAATTAATGTGTATATTAATTTCAATTTATAGAAAACCTTTTCAATATTTATGAAAAAGAAATGTTCAAAAATGTTCCTTATGTTATTATTATTTAAAGTTATGATATTTATATTTAAAATCTGGTCCTCTTTATTTTTTACAGATATTTACACATATATAATAATTTTTATTTAGTATTTAATTGTTTTTAATAACCATAATGATAAAGCAAATAGAATCAATCGTGAAAGTTTAGAGAAAAAGAAGTTCAAAAAATTCAATTTAATCATATGTCATTAAAAGTATTAAAAAGACTATTTAGATAAATTTTATAAACGTTTTATGAATTCAACATCTATATTTTACGCTCTAGTATTATGGTTTTTTTTGTCATATGATTAATTTCTTTAAAAATTCCGAAAAAAATAGTTATTATTTAATTTTAAAAACATTTTATTAACGATATAAATAATTTTTTGAATTTATAAAATTATTAGCATTATTCATATTATTAAGAAGTGAAGAATCATTTCAAAATTAAGTAGACTTGAATTTAGAAAAAACAACATCAACATCATTTTTAAAAGAACCTAGTTGAAGGGGTGAAAAACAAAATACCCTACAACTATTATTATTATTATTATTATTATTATTATTATTATTATTATTATTATTATTATTTGTATTCCGTAGACTCTCTTGAGAAACCTTTATCAGCAAGTAGTATGAGAGGTCAAAGGCATTAGTAAAAAAGGAGGATCCCAAGCATAGGAGAAACTAACACTACCAAACCCCTTCAAAGGATTGCCATTGATAAGGAGACAAGTGTCTTCTTGAATGGAAAGAATTGATCGACTAACAATTTCTGTAGTTTGAAACCCTTTGCATTGCAATTTTATTTGGCTTTGTGCGCAATTACAGTTGTTTGTCACAACTACATTCCACTCAGGCTTTCCAAGTATTGTTCTCCCACTTCTTGTTGTCGCAATATTGATGTTGTTCAAGTTACAATAACTGGAACCTACAAAATTAATGCAACAAGCACATGCATAAAGAGAGAATGTTGAATTATCTCTCTTGATTTTTTTCTTTATTTAATTGTTGAAGTTCACGATGACTCTCTTGATTTTATACTTTATTTAAGGTGCCATTATATGTATGAAAGTCAAACAAAGTTGAAGTTTTGTGGTGACAATGGCATACCCAATCACCCTCTAGCTAATAATGACAACAAGACAAAGAAAATTTACGATATATATTAAATGAAATAAAATATACCTTTGGTAACAAGACTAAAAAAGAACATGAAAACAAGGTACTTGATAGTTGTCATCATTGACTTGTAAGACTCTTCTCTAATGAAACAAAAACAAATCCTTGAAAGAAGATAGTTTCATGTATTTTATGCTGTGGTATTTAAAGAAGTTTGGATTGATATGAAAATATAAATATTAATTGTCCATAATTAAAAAATTAATTGAAAAATTAATATAAATGAATCTTAAAATTATAAATACAATTAATATAATAAAAAACTTTAATTAAAATTAAAATAATAAATAATATTAATTATATGTACTTTATTGTTAATGCAATTAATGTAATATAAATTAGAGTTGTCCATAGTCATAAATTTTAAAAATCATTTGAAAAATTAACATGAATGCAATTAATTTTAAAAATATAAATGCAATTAATGTAATAAAAATATATGCAGTTATGTTTACAATAATAAATAAAATTAATAATTATAAATATTAATTAAAAATTTAATATAAATGAATCTTAAATTTATAAATACAATTAATGTAATAAAAATTACTGCAATTAAAATTGAAATAATAAATGATAATAATTATATGTATTTTTTACTTTTATTGTTACTGCAATTAATGTATTATAAATTAGAATTATCCATACTTATAAAAATCAAGTAATACAAATTAATATAAATGCAATTAATATTGATATGATAAATGCTATTAATGTAATAAAAATATATCCAATTAAACTTAAAATAATAAATAAAATTAATTATAAATATTTAGTAATTTTATTATTATTGTATTACTATCAAGTTCGCATTAGTATTGATCAGATGATTCAACATGATTACACAGTTTAATTAAACTGATGAGATGACTATGAGACATTGTGTACCGTACCTAGCCAAACTCAACCAAGTAAACAGTGTGCATATCGAAACCGCCTAGTACCCAGGCTAGGCCGAGTTAGCACTTCACATCACCAACATAAGCCATCTAGGCAAGTAGCCGGTCGAGACCGACTACTCCAATAAACTTAAGCCAACATCGATGCCACCGCATTCAATAGATCTCAAGGGCCTGGGTTGGGGCCCAGGCCCATTCATGGCCCAAACTAAAGCCCAAGTCAAGACCCAGCCCATGAAATGGTCAGACGTCATTAATGTCCTATAAATACACGTGGACACCATCATTTAAAGGTACGCATTCATTAATCACTGATTTGACTCTCTGAGAGCTTTGACTTACTTGAGCTTCGGAGATTCTTCTGCAGGTAACCCTTCCTGGGTTCAAGTTGACATGTATCGACTAGGAAGAGGCCAATTGAAGAGATAGCAGACTACATGGTAAGGTTATGTTTGTGCCTAACCTCTTGTTTGTTCTCTACAGGAACACATTGTTTTGCGCATTTTGATGCTAACACTTTAATTATTTTTCCTATTCTAAATATTTATAAGTTGTTTATTTTATGTATTAAAAGAAACGAACAAGTTTCAATGTTAAACATGTTTCTAGATAATAAAATCAAAATCAAAAGATTAAATAATTAAATTAAATATGTTGAAATAGAAATTTCTTTAAATTCTCAACGATTACTTTTATTTTTTATATAGAAATATTTTGTTTGCACTCATAGAGGACTAATATGTATTTTTTTTTCATGATAAAAGAATTTTAAGAAAAAATAACATGAAGATTGCCTTGAAGATTTAGTCAGAACATTCCTCCTTGAAGAAAGAAGATGTTGAGATGAAATAAATTGTTTTTGTTTTAAGGATTTCAATGGTCATGCTATGAAAACACGAAATGAAGAAATGCAAATATAGAGGTACAAAGAAAAGGTAACTAAGCATATATAGAAAAAGAGAAAAAGAAATAACTTCAAGTGAAGAAACAAAAACCTTTGTAGATCCTATCAAAACATCTTTTTGTGAAACATCCAAGATAAAGATGTTAATACGTATTGGTGAAGAATCAATTTATTTTGTTTTGATAAGCGTTCAATGGTCATCTCTTTTACAACTACAAAGAGAGAGCAAGCTAAAGAAGAAAATAACTAGAAAGTATATAAGAGAAAGAAAGAAAATGGGATATAAGGGAGACTGAGGTTACAACGTCTATAGTTATCATTTAGTTGTAGACAGTGGGTGTGTGATAAGCATTATAATATTTTACATTTTTGTTAAGTTTTATTCGTTAAGTTGTACTATCTTATTTTAAGAGTGATTTCTTTATTATCTTGAGAGTTATCGTTGGGGAGACTAAAAAGGTTAATACTTGGAGAATTTTATACTCAGAACATGGAGAAGTTTGTGTACTTGTATGACTTAGAGAGCTTTGTATAGTCATAATATGGATAGTTTTGTATATTTGTATATAAGTTGTATGCCTAAGGAAGAATTGAAAATAGCATGTGAGTTTTGATGAACTAGTATAAAATCCTTTTATACTTCATCTATTTGCTTTAAAGTATTTCTGATTATTCCTCGTAGAGAGGGTCTAAGACTCTATTGAAAACCCCCTTCTAGAAGCACATTACACCAACCTTATCATCCTCATGTTCTTCCTACTCATTAAAATCTTAATTTGCCAACAATTTTTATGGGTAGAAGGGAGTAATCCAAGAGACAGACTTAGACTTTGTCTGTTTGACGTTGTGATTAAGATATGACTATTATCTCATTCAAACTCATTAGAGTGTTAGCACAAATTGATTTGTTGCATAAAGATTTGATGAAGGATTGAAGATCTAATCAAGCTTGAAGTGGACTTTGAATTGGCTGGCATGAAATGACTTGAAGCTTGAAGATGGAACTTGAACTTGAAGACTATTTGACTTAGGATAGAAGTCTTGTGTCTATTTGTAGTTATTCAATATTTCAAAAAGGTTTTTAAAAGGTTAAATAGCTTGTGCTTATAATTATGTGAACAACATATTGATCAATTGAAATAACAATCAATCAACTGATTTCACTTAAAGTAAGTGAAATCAACCGATTGAAAAGTTCAATATGTTAGTTGACATGCTATAAAACTTGCTTCTTATTTGCGAGAATGTGAGAAACTCACTTTTGTGTGAGAAATCATTTAGAAAATAAGAAAATCACATTCTCTTTGAAGAATTCAGCGTTGTTGTTGTGCGAAATCAACTTAGAGTTCTCAGGTTTGTGTTATTTTGCATTGAAGGTTCAATATTTCTTGTGCACTTGTGCTGTTTTAGGTGCGAGTCAAGGTCTGAAAGAGGGTCTATTGTTGTGTTGTGTGTGTTTCTTGCGTGATTAAAGAAACTTGGTGTGTTGGTTTGTATATTTTTGAAAGTTAATCTTGTAAGGATTGTGTAATATTTTGAATATTGGAAAGCCAAGCTCAAGTTGCCCTGACTAACTAGATATAGCTCCATTTGAGTGAACATGTATAAAAATTATGTGTGTATTGGTTTATCTTTCCTACATTGCATTATTCCTAGTTTAAATCTATCATGAAAATCAATGTATGTAATCGTTCATTGTAATCCTAACATATTTGCATAATCAGTTGATAAAACATTCCATCAATTAATGTGGGTTGATAAAGTGATTAAATTCAAAATCTAAAATTAATTGATTTTTCTACATGCTCACGTGAGTAGTTTAATCGATTGACTCTATTTTCAATCGATTGAAAAGTGTGATTCTGAAGTGATGGTTTCCTGAAATCTTTGGTCAATCAGAATTAAGTAAAAAAATTTTACAAGCTTAACATTGAACATAAAGTTTTCAAAACGCCTATTCAACCCCCTTTTCTTGGCTTTATAACTCTTTTAATGCTTACAATTGGTATCATAGACGGGTTGGCTCGTGGGTTCGAACCCATTTTGATAGCTCTGGTATTAATTACATCTTCAAACTCAATTACGAACCTCTTCGCTCATAATACATTCAAGCATATCCTAAGACCAAGGCCATCACCACTACACTTGAGCCATCATTTCTCCTTATTATGAGATAGCAAACCAATTCTTTTTGATGTACCTCCATTCCACAATTTCGAGCCACATATTAATATTTGACTCGGCTAACCGAAAACCCGGTTCACCCGGGTTGAACCCGTGGTGAAACGGGTTGGTTTTGCACAAGTGTTAGGTTGTTTTGTTTGGCCAACGCATAGATAATTTGTATTTTTGTGATTTTAGTTTGTATTTCGATTGTATTAAAGTTTATTTAGATTTTAATTAGAATTATAATTTAGTTTTGATTGAAGAAAATTAAAAAAATTGTGTTTTTTTAATTAAGTGAACCTGTGAGCCAACCCGTTTAACCCACCAACCTGTGGTGGTCCGGTCGGGTTTGAATTTTTTTGGCTCGCTAATAAGTGAGTTGGGTTAGGTTGACTCACCAAGTGATCAACCCGTGGTTGGTCGAGTCGAGTCGAGCCGAGTTACCCATTTTGACAGCTCTAATTAATACAAACAGGGATATTCGTATTGGTGATACTCTTGTGTGAGGATACGAGCGGGGAGGCTCGTATGTTCTATGCCCACACTTGAGGGTTTCATAAACGAGGAAGTTCGTAATTGGATGTGTACACGAGTGTTGGACTACGAGCAGGAAGGTTCGTAGAGGTTGGACCATGAGCTGGTAGGTTCATGGAATCATATGATATCCTTAAGGCCATGATCGAGTATGCGCACGATGTGATTGGATGTGCTAGTCTCATAAAGTTATGAGACTAGGGCTACATATTTTTCTTGTGTTATAATGTTTCTAAGGGTGTGAGTATTGTGAAGAGTAGTTTATCTTTGGGCGGGGAATTCATGTTGTTCATGCATGTTTTATTCTGCTTGAGCTCACCCATTCTGGTTGTGTTTGATGATGATCGTATGACTTGTCATTTGGGAGTAGATGTTATTTCAAGTAATGATGGAGAGGCATAAAGATGGAGTGAGAGCTTGTTGTTGGGATTTTTATTAAAGAAACATGTCTTTAATTATTTTGTTATTAGTTTGGTTTGGATTTGGACTTGTAATAATTTAATTACGGATTATGAATCTGTATTCTAAGCGTTTGGGAATGGTATCAGATATTTTAATTGATTTTAATTATATTTTGCTTTACGAAGTTATATTCGCCTAGGGTGTTACAAGTCACACGTGAAGGAACCAATGATGTGAAGAGAGCTAGGAAACATGCATTGTTTCAAGGGTATGAATTGTTTAGGATGCATTTAGGAGAAACCATAGTTGAAGTCCGTAAAAGGTTCATGCATATTGTTAACCATCTTATAGGCTTGAGAAATGAATTTAACAAATAGGAGTTAAACATCAAGGTTTGGAAATGTCTTGTTAGAAGTTGGCAACCTAAAACCATGGCAATTTCATAATCAAAGGATTTGTCAACAATGACTAGTGTTGCCTTCTTTGAAAAGCTTAAGGAACATGATATTGAAATGAATAAGCTGAATGAACTAGAGAGTGGTGAGAAAAAGGTAAAGAACATTACCATGAAGTCAAGCAGCAAGAAAAATGATGTCTCAGATGAAAATGTAGCTGAGCTTGGTCAAAATAAAAATCCAAATCTCCTTGTTAAGAAGTTTGGAAATTATCTCAAGAGAAGAAGTAACAAAGGTGTTAAAGGAGGTACAATTCTAAACGAAATGAATTAAATAGTAATCCTAACTTTACTTGTTACAATTGTGGAAAACAAGGCACATTAAGATTGGGTGTCTAAACTTAAAAAAAACAAGGATAAAGGTGCTGACAAGAATAGGAACGTGCATATACAACTTGGGGGTGATAATGATGATTCAACAAGTATCTCACCACAAGAAGAAAGTGAGGAGGCAAACTTGTGTCTCATGGGTGGCTATAAGTCATCATCATCAAGTCAGGTAAGTTCTCTGTCCTTAAAAGATAAAAATTATTATCATCAATTATTGCATGCTTTTGAGGAAATGCATGATGAATCAAATATGGATATTGTCATAAATAATCGGCTAAGAGACTTAAATACCTAAGGGATATTTGAAATGGATCCCAAAAGGACCACAAAAGGATTAACCTTGTTTGACTTAATCTATTAAGGGTACCCTGTAATACTAATTTGTTTTGTTGGTCTTGAAAAGTGATAAGAAGGATCTATGGTACCTAGATAATGGGTGTCCCAAACATACGACTAGTGATCAAGAAAATTTTTGAATGTTGAGATTAAAGAATGAAGGATTCATGACTTATAGAGATAACAACAAAAAAATAATTCATGGAAAAAAACCATAAGCAATGGATCTTCATTAAATATTAAAGATGCTCTCCTTGTGGAGGGTTGTAAGCACAATCTTATAAGTATAAGCCAATTGTCTGATAAAAGATATAAAGTAGTCTTTGAACCTACTCATTTCCTTATATTTGATGCATTTAGTAGTATTATGTTAGTAGGAAAAAGAGTAAATAATACCTACTTGCTTGATTGCATCATGCATCAAATAGTATACACTGTGTTCTTACACGTGAATTATTTAAACTGATTAAAATGAAAATAGTTGGTTGAAGGGTTGTGACAACTCAAGTTTGTAAAAGATAAAGTATGTGAAGCATGTCAAAAAGGAAAACAGACTAAGGTTTCTTTTAAGCCTAAGAATTGTGTTTCAACTAGACCTTTAGAACTACTTCACATGGACTTATTTCGACCTTCACGAACCATGAGTCTTGGCGGGAACTTCTATGCATTAGTCATGGCAGATGATTTTTCTAGGTTCACATAGACATTATTTTTAGCATCTAAAAATGATACTTGTCATGCTTTCAAAAGACATGGTAAGATTTTACAAAATGAAAAAGATGGTAAAATTATTTCCACTCAAAGTGATCACGAGGAGAGTTTCAATATGAAAAGTTTGAAAACTTTTGGGAAAACATGGTATAAGATGTAACTTTTCTACTCCTTGAACTCCTCAACAAATGGTATGGTTGAGAGAAATAATAGATCACTTGAGGAACTTGCTAAAACCATGTTGAATGAAAATTTACGGCCAAAATACTTTTGGGTTGATGTAATCAACACAAGTTATATTTTATGCTGTGTGTTGATTATTCCTATTTTAAAGAAAACCCCTTATGAGCTTCTTAAAGGAGGAAGACTTGTTATAACTCATCCAAAAGTTTTTGGTTGTAAATGCTTTATTCTAAATAATGGTAAACAAAAACCTAACAAGTTTGATGCAAAATTTGATGAAGAAATCTTTCTAGGTTATGCTATAAATAGTCATGCATATAAGGTGTATAATAAAAGGCTTATGATTGTTGAAGACTCTATACAAGTAGTATTTCATGAATCTAACTCCAAATTGCAAGATTAAGTGTCTATTAATGTAGATAAATATGATCCAATTCAGGAAAAGCAAGTTGGAGTTGAAGATGAACCAACTTGTAGTGTTAAACCAACAATTAAGACTTCAGTTCGCAATAGCTTACCTAAGGATCGGAAAACTATCAAAAAACAATATCATTAGTGAAATTGATAAAGTATAGTTTCTTCTAGACTCAAGTTTAATAATTTGTGAACATGTTGCTTTTGAATCACAAGTTGAACCTAAAACTATGAATGATGCATTGAATGATACTGATTGGATTATTGCTATGCAAGATGAACTTAATCAATTCGCTAGAAAAGATGTGTGGTCTCTAATTCCTAAAAGTAATCATATGAATCTGATTAGTACCAAATGAGTATTTAGAAATAAAATGGATGAAGATGATAATATTGTAAGAAACAAGGGTAGGTTTGTTGCAAAAGGTTATAATCAAGAGGGAGGAAGGCTACTTGTGCCAACAATATGGTTGTCGGTAATTACCAAAGGATTCATCCGTCGGTAATAATTGATGGTTCTTGCGAAAGATTTGTTCACCAGTAATTGAAGCATTTATTGAGGAATGTTTAGCAACTAATAGTTTATCGGTAAAACATAATTACCGACGAATTTGTTCCCTTATTGAGGGATTATTGCCATCAGTAATTAGTATTTTTCTTATAGTGCCATTTAATCTGTTAAAAACGCATTCAACAGATTAAAAGACACTAACTAGACCCTAAACATCTATACAATGTGAAATGGTCTACATTATGAGCACCAATCTTCAAGCTTTGTGTTCTTCATGTGAAACAATTTTCATGATGGATCAACACAAGAATCTTCAAGTCTTCACATCTTCATCAATTTACCATGGGTTCAACATGATCTAATGCAATGGCTTCATATATCTTCATCAAATCTTCAAGCACCAAATCATCAAATCATTTGTGCTAACAATTTTCAAGTGTAGTCAAACAAGTAGAGGGCATTTCTTCACCATGAAATGTCCAAATATTGTAATTTGGCATGAATCCTTTTTGGTATAGATGAACTTTAACCATCTCATCTTTCAAGAGCATAATACTCATATTGTCGAGCCGTCCAAACAAACTCTTCAACTCCTATGACAAAAGTTTCCTTCAAACCTCTTCTACTAGGGTAACAACCATCATACATTCAACCACGGCGGATGGGAACTTCGGCCATGTCTTGGAGTAAGCCAAAGGAGTAAAATGTTATATTACACTACATAAGTGCAACACAAGACAATTATCAAACACGAGACTTAAGTAATAAACCTATTACTACTTAAATCTATGCATGTAAAAGGCAAAGATAGAAGGTTCACAAATAATTTGTGCATTCTAGCAAACCTCTAGTTTACTTGATTTCAATTTTTGCACCTATTCTATAATATTATTTTAGTCCAATTGCAATTTACATATAGAAATAATGATCAACAAAAGCAAATTAGAATGAAGGCTACATACCAAAAAAACCAGAGAAGGTTAAGGTTGAGTCCAAGTAGAAGGAATTGAAAAGAAGTTAGTAGTTTTACTTGCTAAACAAAAAGCAATTTAGAAGATAGGACTTTTATGTGTACAACAACATGCTTCAGACAGACTAAAAATGCCTACAGTGGTTTTTATTCTTAATAGTGAGGAATCTATTTGTTTTCAATTCAGAAGTTACAATAAATCACAATATCAACCTTATCCTAAATTATATGCATTGTTGCATACATATAATGTCATATATAATGTCACAAGTTCTACAAAAAGAAGAAATTTGTGTGCAATTTGGAGTTTCTAAAAATTTGCACAATTGACCTTAGGGTTGACTTTCACTTTGGAGGTTCAAAACCATGCACAATTTATTATAGTTAGTATCTTTTAATCATCTTCTATCATCTTTAACATGTTCTAATTCAAAGGTTTAAGGTTGAATTCAGAAAAATTTCAAAAACCCAAAACTTAGTTAATCTAGTTGATTTTTCCTGCCATGTGTTTTTTCTTTGAGTTTGAATATGATTTTTTTTTTGTTCTCTTGATTCCAATAGTAATTTGATCATTCAAACACATTTTTTTTGTGTTTATATTCATGTTGGTATCAATTTTTCACGATTCTAAGTCAATTAATAAATTTTAACCCATTTGGTTGCATCTTAGGTTCATATGTATCTATAGAATTAGGTATTTTTGCTTTAATGCATATTCAACATAATTATGCATTTTAGCATTCAATTAGTTTTATTTTAAGGTATGTATCTATGGTAAGTTGTAAAGATTGGCCATAGTGAAATGCAAAAGTTCAATTATCTACTACACCAACAAGTGTGAAAGTGTGATAACTTTAGTAGCAAGTGAGATGACAACAAATTTGAACGCAATTTCCCCTTCTCTCTCATGATTTGGAAGGGTGATTCAACCATTCCTTTCACATGGCAGGGGAAGGACAAACACTTTGGGATAGAATACAACTTGAGCCTATAAGGAATATCATACACCCTAATATTTTTAGGGGGCTACCACAACCTACCACTCTCAAATAGTGAGGAATAATACCTCTCAAATCGGGGCGCATCAACTATGGAAACCTTTTGCATACATGTTAAATTCAATTGCATACCTTGACTTTAGTAATATATTATGGTTTTTCAGGATTTTAATCACAGATGTACTACATCAACTTTTATGCACTACTCTACTTCTTTTCTTGATTTTACTAATTGAAACGTAGTCGTGATGTTGTCCATAATTTAAAAATGAGCATAAATGGGAATTTCTCTATATAGGCCTGTGGGTGTAGAAGTAAAGTAGAAAAATAGTATGTAACAACAAATGAGATTTATGAAGTATTAATTTTGACAGAGAAGTAAGGAACCATTTAACTCACATAAAAGGAAAATGAGGAAAATGAATGTGGAGATAAAATGTTGATTGAATGTAATGGAATGAATGAAAGGTTTGATTGGGATAGACTATATTGAAGTGTGGAAGGTAAAGAAGCCAGTAAAGTGATAAGAAAAAAAGGGTTTGTATACATTTTTTATGTGCCCAAAAGGGATCAATGGTAGGTGACTTGTGGCACAAAATGATGATGTGTATAAATGGAGATTGAAAAGTTAAATGCCTTTTCCTAGGGTATGAGTTAGTAACTATTTACCCTCACCCCACCTATGGGACCCTAAATATTTTTCTTTTTTGTGTTTGTAGTTTATGGTAATGAAAGAGCGGTAACATAAAGGCTAAGCTTGAATTAAGTTATAGTGATAATATGCTTCACATATTCCTTTTGAGATGATTTGACATTAGGTACTACCACCCTTGGCCCCATCTTGGTCAAGCCTTTTTCCACCTTTAGGTTACATGCAAACATGGCTCCTTTATTACCTCTTATTCTTTCCTCAACATCATTCCATTCATGACAATTTCGAAACTAAGGGAATGGCATTCCAATAAAAGCCTTCATGGAAAAATAGATGCCTGAATTAATTAATAATATCATTCAATGCTTCAAAACTATGCATAAGTTATTGAAAACCTTTGAAGACAATTAAATACACTTTCTCAATTTACTTTTTGTATAAATCTTATGGTGATATTCATACTAAAATTAACATTTTTATTAAATATTTCTAGAAATATTTTTAAATTAACTTTAAATTTTACATAAAACTTTAAACTTTGATTTCGTTTTGAACTTGAAATTTAGTTCCTAAACTTATGTGTGACAAATTATTTGATTTTTAATCTTCACTAAATTTGATTCACTTGATGCCTTTACACATTATGACAAAATGGTTAATTTTTGAAATTAGGTTTGGGGTTTAACTTTGTTTAATAATAAAACTAAAAACAAAAAGTTTGTTTAAAAATATTTCTAAAAATATTTAATAAAAATGTCAAATTTAGAAAAAATATCATCATAAGATTTATACAAAAAGTAAATTGAGTCTCAATTTAAGGAGGGACATTATTGCTTCATTTTTACAAAAATTAGGACTAAAAGTTGACTACAAACAAATATAGGGACCAAATTGAATCATTTTGACACATGACACAAACAACTGTAAGGTGATACATGTAAAAATAAATAAATAAATAATAAATTCAAAATAAATTCAAAAAATTCAATAGACACTGGAAATTGACACGTGACGTTGACTTTAACACCATTTGGTCAAAATTGACGGCAAGGACCAACTTGAATCATTTTTAAAAAAACAATGACCAAATTGAGACAAAGAAAAACTGGAGGACCAATTTGACACTACTTTACCAATATAAGGACTAAAAGAGTAATTTAACCTTGAGTTTAAATGTCATTTTCAAGCATGTGTTGTCTAAGTTAGATTAACTAGTGAATTTTTTATTTCTAAGCTTTTAATTTAGTTTGAGCATTCATTTAGTATAATTTATAATATAAAAATATGTTTAGGTCATTTTTATTACATACCCCATTTTAAACCTCACACACTCAATTCAAAGAAAAATACTCCTTTTAAGCCTTAAAAAGTTGAGATGAGTGTGTGATTTGTGTTTTCCGTTTTGCATTGCTTCATTAGCATTATTGTATCATTTTAGGGTACATTTTGTGATCCATTTACTAACAACTAACCTTTATTCTAGTTTTTAGTACTTTTAGAATAATTAGTTAGCCTAGTTTAGACTAGTTTTGTTGTATATAGGGAAACTAACACACTAACTTGTATTGTGTGACTTTTGTGAACCTTAGGAACTTTAATTCACTGAACTAAAGGTGATTAGAGGTTGATGAAGAAAAAAAGCCAACAAGGGTGCATATTTCAACCACTCTGAAAATGGTTGAAGATGGATAGTTTACTCAAAGGTTGGCTTTTCAAGTAAAAGCTTCAAATCAAAGTTTGGTTGTTGGAATCCCTAAACATCACTTGAAAGAGTTGTTGCACTTAAATAAGGTTGTCTTTATCATGTTTACTGAATGGACTAGATTAGTTAGTTTTTCTAGTATAGGTTTTGGGTTTTAGTTCCAGAATTAGATTCTTAAACCAATAGCTTAGTTGTTTTACTTTAGTTTCATTAGGATTAATTGGTTATGCCTAGTCTTGGCCTAATTAACTAGTTTAGCTTACAATAAAGATAAATGGTGACAAGGTATCTAATCCTCTAGTAGTCCTAAAATAGCCTAATTACTCTCCGTCGATCACCAAATTATATAACTTCGAAGTTTTTTTGACGTAGGAAAATAATATTTTATACTCTTTAATATGTTCCATTTCAATGTTAATGTTAAAAAATATTGTTAAGTAAAATAACAATACTAATTCATATAAACGATATACTGATTCAAAGTATAAAGCAAAAAGACTAGTTGAACAATATCATATTTTTTTATTATAAAATTCAAATTTAAAAGATTGAATCGAGTTTTTCCAAGTCAAACAATGGTTTTAGTTTCAAGTTTTAAATTCTAAGATGAAAACAACAATTGTAGTTATTGAAAGTAAGTAATGAAAAAGGTTAAAAGGATACATAAGTTTTAATGCCAATAAGATTTGTATCTATCAATTCTATGAAATGGGAATTTTTAGAATTTTGAAAAGACATGGTGATGTTATGGAATCCTAATGTATATCTCCCAGGCTAGCCAAAGAAATGAAAGGTTATATAAATTTATTATTGAAGCAAAACTATTTGTTTTTGTTATTTTCAGATTTGCATTTAGCTAAATTACCAATTCAGTTTGATAGAGTCTTTAGTTGTGCTAATTCAATCATGTATAAATAGTTTGGATAGTTTTTCATGAAAAGCTTAGTCTAGATCAGTTTTTAGATTTTACCTTCATCAGACACGAGCTATAACTCAAATTATTCTTTGTGTGATGCACTCATGTTTTCTAGTTTAAGTAGAACTTCTAATGCAAAGGAAGAATAGAAGCCTACAAGTCAATTCTGACTTTTACCTAGAAGTAGTAGATAACAATACCATTGGAAAATAAAGAGAAATTGCTAGGAGAGAAGCTACCCAATGTAGCAACCTAGTCTTATTCAATTAGAGTCTTAGTTAATTACAATTTAGTTGTATGAGTTGTTTTATAATTTTAGTAAAGTTATTCTATTCAAATAGCTTGGTGTAGGTGTTTCTCATTGGATTATAGTGACTAATTTGTGTGGCTTTTAGCGATGGGGCTAAATTGAACCAAAAGAGGAGTCAAGAAGGGTTTAATAAAGCTTGACCAAGATCAAACTAGTTCACTAAACATTATTAGCTAACTTGGTTCAGCTAATTAAGTGTTTAGCTAAAATCCTTATAGAACATAAATGTAAAACACTTGAAAAGGTGTACATACTACTTGACATGAGTTATGAATTATTGTGTATATCATACAAAAAAATGCACGACCATGAAACCTTTAAAAGCATACTAAAAATCTTTGCACATGTATTACACAAGCTTGAAATTGCTTAATTATCTTAAATCACGGGAACAACTAGCATAAAATAGAGATAAAAAACAAAACTCAAATAGTAAAAGCAACTCACCTTTACGTTCAAGGCTTCAATAGAGAACACTCACCAAAATTAGAACCAATAAAATCAAACAGATGAAGAAACAATGATTTTGTTCTTCACCTTCATTATAATCGACCAAATTAGAATTGGTTGTTTCTTGAGAAAGGAAGGAAAACACGTTTTTGGGGGGAAAGAGGACATTGCTAGTGACGCTGAATGCATCAAATCATATTCTTATTGAATATATTTAACTTATTGAAAATACTTCTCAATCGGTTGTTTTCACTTACTTTAAGTGAAATTAGTTAATTGGATATTATTGTAGCCGATCAAATATGTTTTTCATAGCCAGGTCAATCAATCGCTCTTTGGTTAATCTTTGTAGTAAAAATTGGGCAATAGACCATGGAAATTATGAATCATTCATCCATATCTTGGAAATGCACATTGCAAAAATTGTGATGCTTATCTTGTGTGACATTGAGTTCATGAAGTTGGGTCAGAACAACTCGTTCAAAAGGTGAATAATTGATCCTTTATCTTTAGGTGGATTTTAAGGAACAAATTCCATTGGTTTTGCAGTAGTTGGTTCAACATCCTTTTGGTTATTGTCACGTGGGTCTGCTTCTCCATCATGAGTTCTTGCAACTACACCATCAACCTCTGCTATCCAACAGTTATTCAAATTTGTGAAACCCATTTTGTGCATATTGAGAAATGAGATATGATTTTGTGTACTAGGGGATTCTTCAAGCTTATCCTCCACATCAACACCAAAGTACTTGATGAAGGATTATCTTGTTTCCATTTAGAGTTATGAATATGGTGAAGTTGTTTAAGAAAGCTTTTTGAAAATTCCCACTGGACATTAAGATAGCATGCTATCTAGATGTGAAGGTTCATTTCTCAAGCTCATGAAAGGAAGAAGAGAGTTGGATTCAAGCTTAAACACACACGGCAATAACAACACTTGAAGAGTAAAATGAAAGAAGAAACAATAAAAATGGAAAGCATAGAAGATGAAGAATGGAAGAAGCACGCCACTCATAGGGGGGATCTAAGCCAACCAAACCCTAGAGATGAGTGATGGTGCCACCACTTGCAAGCAAGATAAGGCAAAGGTGAGTTCACTTCTAGGAAGGAAAGCTCGCGAAAATTGGTGGTTGAATGCACAAAGTTTATAACAAAATGATCAACCCTTTTACAAGACAAGGAGCACCCTTTAAATAGGAGTTCATAGGGGTCCTTTACCAAATACAAAAACATGAAAAAGGATTAACTAGCATGTTCACAGGAGTTCATAGTTTTAGGTTCAACTTGTGATTCAAAAGCCACATGTTCACAAATTATTAAGCTTGAGTCTAGAAGAAACTATAGTTTATCAATTTCACTAATGATATTGTCCTTTGATACTTTTCTAATTTTTAGGTAAGCTATTGTGAACTGAAGTCTCAATTCTTGGTTTAATACTACAAATTGGTTCATCTTCAACTCCAGCTTGCTTTTCCTGAATTTGATCATATTTAACTGCATTAATAGACACTTGATCATGTAACTTGGAGTTAGATTCATGAAATACTTCATGTAAGCCTTCAAAAATCATAAGCATTTTATTATACATCTTATGATAAGGTCGGCATCGCGCAAATTCGACAAAATCTTGCTCCAATCGATGGTGAATCACTTGAGTGGCCTTCAAACATCGATTTGGTCGGTGGAAATCGACCAAATACGCAACAAAAGACTTGATTGAGTTCCAGTGGGGAACTCTTACTCGGACTCTCACTGTTTTTGGGCAACCCGACGAGGTAAATACCTTATCTAGGGTTAGGGTTTGATCTCTGAGAAAGGGGATAAACCACACTATATTCATCGAAGCTAATTGATACAAAGGGTTGGCCTGCCTTTATAGATGATGGCAGCCGGAAACAAAATGTGTACAATGAGAAAGGAAAAGAAACCAATCGGCAAAAATAAGGGAAAGGAAAACATGAACCATGTCCCTAGTTAAAGGTATCACTCGTGAGGATAGAAAATGGAAACCCTAGCACCTAAGTGTTGTATTGCGCAAAGGCTTTCTATGTGGGAAAAAAGGAAGCCTAGAAGAGGTGTGTCTCGTGAAAGCAAAGGTGTGATGGTGTGCATGTTGTAGCTGGAGTGCTAGATCCTTGGTAACATATGGGCTGGTAACTCTACTGGTTGTAGGCCCAATTTGGATGTTGAACGCATGAAGGCTAGATACTGGCCGCGACACAAGACCAGCCCAAAGTGGCAAACACATTGAGAGTTGGCTTTAAATTGGGTTGCACGGATAAGCTGATAGGCCAATAGATGAACTTGTTTCACTTGTGCAAGACGTAGTTGCCTTCTCAGCCTAAAGCGTGGGTTGCATATCGAAAGAGCCCAATTAGGTTGTAGGCAACATAAAAAAATAATGATCCAAAGATTCAAGACAATAAAAGTATTTAAAATAAAAAAAAAACAAATAAAGAAAACTATGCCTAGGTGTTGGCCCAAGCTATAAGCCTTTGGGTGGATTCATTATCCCCTCCCTCTTGAAGAGGATCTGTCCTCAGATCAAGAGTGTTTTCAAAGGCTCACAACAGCCAAAATTTTGGTCCACGAAGATCAAACACATATCTACAGTAGTCAACAAACAAAATTGCATTAAAATCCCAAAACCTATGTAGAAGATATTGATATATGATGTGTGAAGATGGACTTTTAAATTTGGACAAATGTGATATTCGGCCCACTTCACAACAGAAGTGTCTCACACTTTGACATAAATGAGTTTTAAAAAGAATTATAATGTTAAAGTGTGTTCTGGAAAATATGGTGAGGAGTATAAAATAATGGAATGAGATGGATTACGAAATGTTTGGGAAGAAAACAAGACAAATGAATTAATGGAAAAAAGGAGAGTGTAACGATGAGAGTACTCCTTTGCCAGAGTTGATGCTCATGGAAGGGGGTGTAGAAGGATGAAACACTACTTCCCTAACCATGATTTCCTTCTTTGCTGTTAATGTTCTCTTAAACTCTTCCCTTTTTTTATTTTCTTTCAAGATTTTTCTCTTGTCTTATTTTCTCTCTTTCTTCTTATTCTTTTCTCTCATTTTCTTCTTTTCTTAACTTCTCCTTTTTTGCCTTTTCTTTTTCATCTCTTTTCTTCCTCACAATTTTTCTCATATTCCTCTTAGTCTCCTTTCTTTTCAATAGATTGAAGCTTCTGAAGTTTGTATTTTTCTCTTTGCATTTGTTATGCTCTTTTGTATCTTTCTATAGTTTCAATCATATTATCAACACATCTTTGAATTTCTCTTTCTCTTTTCTTACTCAAGAGCAAGTCAAGTTTATCTTTAAAATATCTTTCTTGACGAGAAAACTTCTTTAGATTTTGAATGAATGCATCTCCTATATCAATTAAGTTTTCTAGCCTAGACTGCTACTCTCGAGTGATCCTAAATGAAGAGGGAACAAAATGTTTCCACATGCATGCTTTCAATTCATAAAAGGTATTAATGCATGATGCTCTTCCCTTTTCCACTCTAACTTGTCTCTTTTGGCACCACTCATATGCACGTCCTACAAACCTAGAAATTACATGCCTAAGAATATCAAACTGACTATATTTACTAAATATGGTTGCACCAACTTTTTTGTATCCCACATCTAGTTTATGTATGATATTGGTCCTATATCCTCCCCCAAAGAATGGAATGTCACTATGAATGTGATGAAAGATTATCTTGTTTCTTTTTAAGATTATTGAATATGGTGTGAGTTGATTAAGAAAGCTAAGTGAAATCCCCACTAGACATTAAGATAGCAAGCTATCTAGATGTGAAGGTTCCTTTCACAAAGCTCAAGAGAAGAAGATGATGGATTGATTCAAAACGAAAAGGAAATGGAAAACACATAAATCATAGAAAACCAAGAACAATTAAAGGAAGAAGAAAACACAAAATGGAAAGGAAAGAAATGGTAAAAATGTGAGAAGCACGCCACTACAAGGCTAGCTAGAAGCCATGGCAACCTTGAAGATGAGTGGATGTGTGCCGCCACTTGCTATGCAAGATAAGGCTTAAAAGTATTCACTCCCTAAGGAAAAAACTCTCACAAATGGTTGAGACACAAGAGTGTTTTTACTTCAAAATGTTCAACCCTTTTACATGTCTAGGAGCACCCCTTATATAGAAGAGTTTAGGGGCCTTTAAGCAAATAAAAGAT
>Ga0214545_1006737_pt1 | contig 19775 bp, 10 predicted proteins | sample CNSS4metaG_FD_160064 | JGI IMG/M metagenome (GOLD analysis project Ga0214545, IMG submission 160064) | Root nodule microbial communities from cowpea collected in UCLA plant growth center, Los Angeles, California, USA - CNSS4 | ecosystem: Host-associated > Plants > Roots > Nodule | place: USA...
AAGAGATAAATAAAATATATATATATATATATATATATATATATATATATATATATATATATATATATATATATATATATATATATATATATAAAAGAAAAAAAATGAAAAGTTTAAATATAAAATTAAGAATTTTACATTGAATTATGAAAATTTTTATTGTGATAGAATGAGGAAATTAATTATTTTTTAAAATAAATTGTTCATATAAAACATTTGAATATTTATATATATATATATATATATATATATATATATATATATATATATCTTTGTTTTCTTATGTACTATTAATTATTTCTTTTAAGAAAAATTACCTTTTGACAAAAAAAATAACAAACTTAACAAAGTTCCTAAAAAGGGAATTAAACTAGATTAATTTCTTATTTTTAATTAAAATAAAGTAATAAATAATTTATTTTACTTGAATAAGAAAATATTTGTCAAAACTTTGTTAAAAACACTTTGTTATCTTTTAATCAATGTACAATTTATATTTGAATCCCAACTAAAATGTTGTATACATATAAGGATAATTTTTTATCCACTTTTAATCTATGACATCAATTACCTTTAAATTATCACATCACACTATTAAAAATAATTAAAAATAAATAATTAAAAAATGATCAAAATAATAAATTAAAAAAATAGTCAAAATATTATTATCTTCCACAAAAATAACAAAAGATTAAGAAAAATTCAATTATCACATGTTACAATTATTCAAAAAGTAACAAATGACAATGACCCAAAGAGCTTGGGATCTGTGTCTCATGGTAGGAAATATTTGAATAGCTTTGATCTTGCATTCTTCATTGTACAAATCTCACTCAATAACTTAAAATCTTTTGAGAATTTGGGCCACAATTCAGCCCATTCAAACCCAACAGTAGATATTTTAGATTTCACGTGATAATAAGTTTCACTTATAAGAAACAACAAAGTGCATTCGAATAAATGTGCTAAGTTGTGCTCCCAATCTTCCTCAATCCATGTAACAACCTCATCAGGCAAAACAAAAAAGTTACAACCAAAGTGTCCTGAGAAGAAAGTGAAAGCCATATATTGAACATTTTACTAAACAAACGATTTCATAAATGAGGAAAGTTCTTCCCATTTATGACACTTTTTATCTTTGATTTTCTTCATCCACCCAGGTCCTATATATAAATCATGCTAAGTAAGAAAGCAAAAAGAAAAACAAAGAAAAAAAAAGGTAAAATCAAAAGGATACACCAAAGTCTCAAATTATATTGGTTTTTCCTAGCCCAGTTATACCTTTTTTCCTTTTCTTACAAAATCACTTGAATAATTACACAAATTGAGTTATAAATCCAATATTATGTATGTGGAGACAAATTGTCTTATCTTTAGTCGATGTAGACTTCCAACATATCCCTTTACGGAGTAGAATAAAATGTCCAAGAAATCTCACTAGGATAGACTTTAACCTATATCATGTTAGAAGTGAGTTTTAAACTTAACTCAATCCAACAAAACTGACTTTAAGGTGAGGATTGTACTCATTTATATATTGTGAATTTGTTTTATCTCTAGTCGATGTAAGATTTTCAACTGATGTATCAAAACCATGTTAATTATATAGATGAACTTGGAAGAAAATAATATATAATTTGGATTGTGTATGAACACAGGTCTCAAGAAGACAAGAAGCAGTGTGAAGCTTAATTTTAGCCGAAGGATGGTGATGTTGGTTGATATGGTATGTATTTTTCCATGTGGAAACACTTTATTGTAAATCCTTTCAAGTACATCTTCACCACTCTCTCTCTCTCTCTCTCCACTTTATCACAAAAAAGGAAAAGGGGGCAGGACCAAAAGCAAAGATCATCTTTTCTTTTCCCTATCCTTTCAACTTTCAAAAACCAATTTCACTCATCATTTTCATGCAATTTGAACACAAAACTAAACACACAACTATACTCCCTCTCACCCCTTCCTTCCTTTGTTTATTTCATCTTACTCCTTTTTTTTCCCCTCTTTCACTTTTGCATTTTCAAGGTAAGCACCAAGGAATGTGCCTCTTGTACCCTTAAAATAATGGCTACCCTAATGCTTATTCCAATATTTTATAAATCCCTAGGAAGGTATCCCTAGATATCTCCCTCTTCTTATCCCTTTGCCCTCTTTGTCTTGCTTTAATAACATGCCAAACTTTACATTCTCCATTGGGATTCCTTCACTCTTCACTTACATGTGCATATAAATCTATGTCCTCTCTAAATTCTCAAGGGCTATCAATAATAGGGATATGAATTTGTGAGTTACTAAGTTCTTCATGTTTACATTTCTGTTGGAAAAGCTCAAAAGTACTTTTATCTTTAAAGTAGTACATTATTCTTCTTATTTCATACATTAAGATTGATAATTCTACTTTTCTTAGTTTTTTTTTTCTCTCTTCTGAAAAGTAATTTCATTGTTCATGGTAATCTTATCCTCTCTAGTAAAACACAAACATAATTTGTATAAAGAGAAAAAAAAAAGTTGCTCAAGTGAAGCCAAATTGGCCAAGAAATGCGCAATCATAATGGGTGTGTGTAGAATCTCCAACTTTAATCAAACCATTTAAAGAGAATTAGTTTGAGGCAAATGGGGTTTGATGGATGCCATGTGGAGTGATTAGCGGCAAGAAAAGAGGGTTTATTTTGTATTATTATGGTACACATGCATTGGAAAGTTTTTGCATAGAAGAGTAAAAAAAAAAAGGCATTTTTAATATTCCTATGAAGTAAATAAATGGTCCAAAATAAAAAAAATGGAGTCCATCATAAGGGGGAAAATGGCAAAGAAGTTTTGCTTAGACATATTGGGTCCAAGATGGAGGCTTTGTTTAAAGTACTCTCTTTCATTCTCTCTCTCTTTCTCTCTATGCATTCCTATTTTATTCATAAAACCAAAAGACCTCTCATTTATATGTGATGTGTATGTTTTGTGGGGTAAAGGATCCTCAATTAGATTGTCCTTTTGCATCCAATTTTCCTTTGTAATCATGAGTTTCTTCCTTTTCCCCATTCTTTTTTTCTTTTCATTCACCATCATTTCAACACTCATTTTATATTTTGTTTTCTTGTCACACAAAATACCCACAAAATTAAAATACCCATTTCACCATGTACTCTTTAGCATTAATGATATATTAAATCATGGGAAGATTCTACGTAATAAAATGACAACCATATAAATTAAGATTTAATTCAACTTTTGTAATTAACACGAATTAGTGAAGTATGCTTTTGCATTTTAGCCGTGTATGTTATTTGAATTTGGAGGAGTAATTTTTGTGTATTTGTGTTGAAATATTTTGCTATGATGGAGCATAATTAGAAAAGGAGTGTGTGTATATAAAGACAACATTATTGAATATAATGAGGTAGGTGAAGATTAGTGGAATGTGTAGATTGGATGCTCAAGTCTATGTCTATGCTATCCTATTGATTGGCAATATAGTAGTTATCAATTTCATATCAAATCATCATTTTGTGACCATATTCATAATTGTGAGCATGTACCTAAGTGGAGACAAGACAAGTATTTTCAAATTTAGGTTTAATTTTGTAAAAACAAAATGTTCAAACTTAACTTCATTGTTTGATTTAGATGATAAGATATTAGAGTAAGGATAATTTTTTAAGATAATATTAAACACAAAATATATATATATATATATATATATATATATATATATATATATATATATATATGATAATCGAATTAGTTGTTTCACTTGTCTTTTTTACAATACCTAGTCTAAAATCAGTCATGGATTAATTATTAATTTTAAATATTCTTTAATTAATGATTTTTTTTTTTCAAATAGATTAATTACGTTTGAGGTCATTTTGAAAGTCTAATCTTGTCTTGTGGAAAGAGTATATTGAAAATTTTACTTTTCAATATACTAATGATATGAGGACTAAAGAAACTAGAAAAGATTATGAAAAAAAATTACTAATTTTTTCATTACTGTTAGGGGTAATTTAAAAAAAAGAAACATATAAATTTAGAATAAGTTTATTTCTACTAATTATATTAACTATTTCTTAACAAAGAGCAAGAAAGACTATCTAAGTCAATAAACCTACATGACAATTATGATTAGACGGTGATATAATATCTTTATAATATTTGTGTACGAACAATTTTCTCTTATTTTTATTAATTGTTTTAAATAATTTTCATACACTACTTTGATATTTCACACATGGTAGAATAAAGTGAAATAAAATTGTTTGTAAAATATTTAATTCATAAAAAATATAAAATTGACGGTAAAATATTATTGGTGAAATTTGAAATTCTAGATATTTGGGATGAAATAAGTTAATATGGGGTGTGGCTCTTTGTGCAACACCAGAAATTCGATTTTACTAAAATCTTATATGGTGTAAAAATAGTGAATACCTTATGGTGTGTGACTCTTTGAGCATAAATAGGAAAAAATAATAATATTCTATAAATTATTTACACATTTGAAAAGAAAACTTTTTTCATGTAAAACATAATGATATTTCAAATAATGTATATCTTTCTAAATTTGAAAGTCTGAAAAAGTTAATTTTTTTAATTTGTTTATAATTGTATATCACAAATATTACTAAAGGCTTTATTTTTATGGCCCTCACTGTATTTTATGTTTTGTTGAGAGTGATTGGAATGGTTCTTGATGACCTTAAAGCCATGTTTGAATAGTGGAAAATGATAAAGTGATTTTTTTGGTCGAAAACAATGATAAAATCCTTAAACATGTCCTTTTCTGCAATGACTTGCTTTCATGAGTTGCAAAGATTCTTCACCAATTTTTTGTTAAATGCAAAGGTAAATTGTTTGAAAGCATCACTTTTTAGAGTTCTCATTTGCTAGTCAAAACCCAATTACCATGTTCTCAATTGAAGTGTCACTGAGTTTGGTTCCAAATATAATTGTGTGAGTGAATCAATGTGCTTCACTTTTTCCTTTTCATTTGGGGGAAGAAAATAAATGTACCTGCACAATAGGTGTTGGTGAAAATTTCCTTTTTATATTTTAGTATCTTCTATTCCCAATGTTATTTCAAAAGTAACTATATAAAAAAAATACTATAACAGTAAAGTGAAATACAATGAAACAATTACTAGGTGATGGATGATTACTATAATATATGTTTTTTTCTTTTAAATGTCCCTTGTACTGTACAGTAATTTAAGCAAGGCAAATGATCAATAAACAGAGTATCTAAGTAAGTGACTTTATACTTAATATTATAAAATTAATTTATTAGATAAAATTTACCCTTTACTTATATTATGATTTGATTGTATTATTAGTTAACATGAAATGTTTCCATATTTGACATCTTTTATGGACAAATATTTTAAAGATTCTTGTGTCTAAGTTTATACCTCTTGGACTACATGTAATATATACTGCGGATTCTCCGACTACATTACAATATCTTGCACCTTATACAGGAGCAGCTCTGACTGAATATTTTATGTACCGTGAACGTCACACTTTAATCATCTATAACGACCTCTCAAAACAAGCATATGTTTATTGACAAATGTCTCTTCTATTACGAAGACCACCAGGTCGCGAAGCTTATCCAAGGGATGTTTTTTATTTACATTCGCATCTTTTGAAAAAAGCCATTAAATTAAGTTCTCAGTTAGGCGAAGGAAGTATGACTATTTTATGTAAACTAAATGCACAACTTGGATATATATATATATATATGACACATTTACTTAAATATGAATAATTTTATAAAGTTGAATTAAACATGATGATTAAGAGTAGACAAGGTTAAGAGAAAATCAAATTAATATGATTTATTAGTGTAATATACTTAATTACGTTATATTCATTTTTTTATTTCACTTTAATTTCTCAAAAGTCAATTCAAATTTATTTGAGTTGCTTATGAGATTCAAGATGAATTATTTTACTTATGTGTGGAAATAGTGAAAGTTTGATTTCATATTAGTCAATAATGAAACTTACTAAATCATCACTAGTAATTGGTTCCATTTTCTCAAGACTTGTGCGTTGGATTAAATTTAGAGATTCTATACACCTCTCATATCTACTCATAGAGTCACATCCTATAAACAAAGTCCTCCTTATATGTGAGAGTAAATTTATTACATGCTAGATATAGTTCTTTTTCACATCGCACTCAGGTTATAGGAATTCTCTATCAACTCTCACCAACTAATATATTTCTCCATGTAAGTTCAATATACATCCTACAATCACTCAGTATAGTACTTTTTCTTGAAAATAACTATATTCACATCATACATAAATCATATCAACAAGACACAATAGATTTATGACACATGTCCTGACTCTATCCAGGCTCACAAACATACCAGTAGTAGATTATGACTAAATCTTGACTCTACTCACTACACAACACACAAAAACAATAGATTGCGTTTGAATCCTAACTCTACTCGGCCACTGACCCATACAAAATAATAGATTACGACTAAATCCTGGCTCTATTCAACCACACACCCACATATTTTCATTTCTAAATCTTAAAACATTGATTTTTTATATATAAAACATTTTCCTTTCACTCAACGATAAGCTTATCCAGCAAGACACCTTTAGAGATATACTCACCTAGTAAACACTTGATTTGTTCAAAGACAAATCACCTCTGACTTTCTGGATTTTAATTAAAAAAATCTCAAGGTGAGCATTGACTTGACTAAGGAGAAAGTACTAGAAACTCATCATATAATAATTTGCTCAATGAGATCAGACTTGCCTAGCTACGTTGAGCTCTCTGAATTTAATTAAAATAAAATCTGCTTGACAAATAATTTACTTATCCAATGACCTAAATACTTGGGAGCCTTTTGCAAAGGCTAGCCCACCAAGTCTTTGACTCATGAGGAGTAAAACACCTAATTTATGATGATCCTTGATTTTCAAAAAAATATCATAAACTTAAAAAGAAGTCAAAGAAAGGAAAAAGAAAGTCTTAAAAAAACAATAATCTTTATAAAATAAAATTTGAATAATAAATTTTTTTATTGGAAAACTTGAAATTTTAATAATAAACTTCTATTTTTTAAGTATTTTTTAAATCTTTACATAAAATCTCTAATCGGACAAGTAACACGTTACAATCTAAAACATCATTGTGACTTTCGCAATCCGTAAGTCAGTCATACCCATTCTACTTATTCTACATCAAGATTTTGGGCCATATCTTAATCAAACACTATATTAACAATATAAAGAAATAGATAAACTTTATCTATTTGAAAAAGAAAACTGAAAACCATATTCAGTTTGAAATAGATTAAAACAGTTTAGAAAACTAAATAATAGTTCATTTTTAGTTTGTTAAAGCTAATTTATAGTGAAATTTCGTTTGGAAGAAAGTAATTTAAGTTGTTTCTTACACTTAAATCACTGTGACAGCACCTACATAAACAAAATGCATCTCTCTGTATTCTAAAACACTTATAATCACTCACTTACATTTTAATTCTAATTAAAAATAATACTAATATTTACATAAATTTACGTAGCTAATTATTAAAAATTAGAAAAAGATATACAATTGGGGACGCAAAAATAATCCCAACATTAAGCTTAGTCAGACTCACACAGGGGTGTTCTTTGATTCAACAATATTAACATATAAAGTAAATTTAGTTAAAACTGTTTAATTATTAAAAAAAGAAAAAGCCAGAGTACGTTAACATGAAATGATAAATAACACTAGTAACTTTAGCCTGGAATTGATTCCTTGCAACCTAGGTTGATAACATCATTATTATTAATAATCATGTATCGTGAATGTTATGATACTACTAAAAGTACTATGTTACCACGGTAATTTTATCATTGTTTTGGAATTATTAAGGTTCTGACACCCTGTTGATTTTCCAGTTTTCCAAACAAAGCTCAAAATATTGAAACATTGAGAATTTCAGTTGTTCTTTTCAATTAGAAAATGACAAAATCTTAAAGAAGCATGGGAAAGCTCATTCTCACTGTATAAAGGGTTTTGGAGGGGACAGAACCATTAGTCTGCTACCGAATCTTCAGTTTCTCACTAAAAAACAGAAAACAAGATTAAACAATTTGCCTCTCCAAATCACCAAGTGTTATCTTCCTGTAATCTTTGTTTTGCATGCTTCAATAGTACTAATCAACCACTTTCCATGTCATATAATAAAATATTACCACACCAATCTCCAATGCTGCACAATTTCTCTCAAAATTATCACACACTACTTTATACTAATTAATAACATACTCTTTCCTTATATCATTATATCATTTTCCTTAAAATACCGGCCCTGTACCATTCAATATTACTACTTTTTTAATTTGCATATCATTAGAGTTAATATAAACAGTCTAATTTTTTTTTGGAGAAATCAAATTTGAAATGCGATAAATATTTCTGTATTGTTTTTCACATTTTCAGTAAGCATCTTTTTATGGACTAGTAGATGTTTATTGTTCTTATCAAAATTTTATGAGTAATTTCTAAGATAAAATGGAAGATTTTTAATAGTAAGATGTATGGTTAATGTTAATTTAATTCCGATGATAGGAACAAAAGAAAAATTCTTTTGTAAAAAATTCTCTGACGCTTAAACCAATAAAGATTAATAAATCATATTAAAATAATAAATAATAATAGAATTAAATACCTATAAATCTTTTGAATTATATAAAATTGATATCAATATTTTAAAAATAAAGGTTAAATATGTTTTTGGTCCCTGAACTTTCAGAAATTTTAGAATTAGTCAATTTCAAAATTTTGGACCAATTTAGTCATTTATCTTTCGAAATACGCGGATTTAATCTTTTTAATCTAATTTTGTTAAGTTTATTTGATGTTTCGTACGCATTTTAAGATTGTATTTGAGTTGTTTATACTGTTTGACACATTTTTGCTTTAATGTTAAGTCAAATACTATTATGAAACGTGCTTGAAATATCAAAAAAACTTAACAAAATTTGATTAAGGGATAAAAACATATTTAACCCTAAAAATAATTATAATAATATATAATTTAAGTTTTTTATTATTTTTGGATCTATAAATTAGGCCTGATATGTAGAATTATAATATTTGATGATAGAATTTTACGAGTAAATAAGCATACAAAATTTAGTATGCAAAAGGGTAATCATTAGCACTTGGAGGAAACTATACTATGATGTTATAGTGTTTGAAATTGAAAGTTGTAGTGAGTATGTGTATATGATATATGAATGATGGTGAAGGAAATAAAAATATTGGAAAGTGTGGTGAGAATAGACACATGCACATAGGAAAACAGTGGTCTATTATTGCACACACAAATTTTGGAGATGTAACGTTGGTAGACTATGATGTTTGAAATGCTACGGGGGCAAGAAGAAAACATAAATACGCAGTCCATTTGAAAAAGTGGAAGATGTTGATTGAGAAATGGGGCCAGAAGCTAAAGGGTAGAATTTTTGTCCAAAAACATATACTTATAAAATGTGGATAAAGCAACGAAATTAGGTGATTAAGCAAAGGGTGACATGCATGCATAGATTGAGAAAGACAAAACCATTTTGTTTGGTGGACAAGGAAAGGAAGGTATGAGAGGAGAGAGAGAGAGAAGACAGGTGAACACTTTACGCTTCATTTCACACGTACCGATCAATGTCTATACTCTCTCTGTCTAATCTATAATCTTATCAACACACCACATGCATACCTTCTAATTACGTATCTGCTCCAACACCACTTTCTCTTCCTACCAATATATATTTTCGTTACCTTTAAACTAATTTCATAAACAATTAATTGCTTTAAAATATTAAAGAATTTAATTTAATTTTCGTACATTCTGAAAATAAAAGTTTTATATTAGATTTTTATTTTTATTAATTTTTTTCAATTTAATCCTAATATTTTTATTTTAATTTGATTCTAATTTTTGTCAATTTTATTTAATTTAATCATTTTTCCTAACACCGTTTAACTAATTAGCGAACAGTTCACAGTATGTGATATATGTAAGTTCATGATTTTTTTTTAAATTTTTAAATTTTCTTTAATTTAAAAAAGAAATTTCACGCATCAATCTAGCATCGTGTCATGTGTCAGTGTAGCGTCACGTGTCATTGTCGTATACTAAATTTGGTGTTATTTTTGTTTAATTCAATCTTTTTTTAATGGATTACCCAAATTAAAATCAAATTTAATTTTATACAAATGTTATAATAATATTTTTATTAAAATTCACATTTTTATTAAATATTTTTTATTTAGAATTTAAAAAAATATAACAGTGGTGACTAACAACACTGACTTAAAATTTTGAGATGTTAAGAATCACATCAAGTACTAAATAATTGAAATTAAAATTAACACTTTTTACATTATTAAAAGAAATTATTGTAATTATTATTGTGATTAAAAACAAAGAAAATAAAATCTAAAAATAATTATTTTTATAAAATGAAAATATTTATATTTATTTAAGTTTGATAATTTTTTTATAATCGATTAATATAATGTTTTATGACATTTTTATTTAATAGTTGATGTGAGTTTTAATATTTTATGTGATTTTTAACCTTCTAAAATTTTAAATTTATGGTGTTAGTCTCCATTCGTTCTAATTTTAAATAAAATCTAACAAAAAATTAAAAATATTTAATAAAAATGTGAAATTTAATAAAAAAATTAGTATAATATTTATATAAAAAAAATAAATTTGGTTTCAATTTGGAAAGAAATAAAATTATTCAATTTAAAAAAAAAAATCGGGATTGAATTGAACAAAATTAATTTTAAAAATAAAGACCAAATTTAATATAAGACACTGACATGTGACACGGTTACTTCCATGTGTCATGATGTTGGTAACACATTGACATTTTTTTATTTTAAATTAAAAAATTGAAAAAAAAATAGAAATAATAAAATAAAACACCAAAAAAATCACGCACTTACACGCGAAATGCACAGTTCACTATCAATTATTTAAATGACTTTAGAAAAAAATTTGAATTGAACAAAATTGAGATGCTCAACCACGAATTCTTTAATACACTGAGATTAAGGAGATTGGATGATTCACTACGCCATTCAACGAGATCGAGAGAAGTAGAGAGAGTTTTCACCTGACTATACAAGCTTAAGATGAAACTCGTGCATCCATTCACTCAAAAATGACAAACAAGCTGCATTTTTGTATTCTCATCTCCAAAATTTGTTTATTACATGTATAACTCTTTATTTATAGGAGATGCTACTATTTAAAAGTTTCTAATCTCCTTCTAATTTGTGATTAACCAAGTGTGTAAAGCAAGATAATACTAAACCAACATACTATGCAGGCTTCTAAAACTTGTGCCTCCAAGCTAGTATTACTTATAGTTTCAAGAATTACAATTCATGTTCTCCATATTCTCTCAAGTGAGTTGTTGAAGCCACTCCCGCTAAGCACACAAGTATGACCATTGAGCGCTAGGTTCGTTGGGTGTGAACTACCTAGGCGCCAATATACTAGAGGAAATATTTTTCTGAACCATACTTCTAGTCATTCTTGAAGTAACCTCACTCAAGTCCTCATCACCAACAATTCCCACTGTACTAATATATCTCTCCTTGTCAATTAATTTTTACTTTCACTACAAGAAAAATCATTATTACCGACGGTCAAAATCCGTCGGTAATGACCAAAATCCGTCGCTAAATCAACATTACCGACGGATCATCGACGGTCAAAAATTCGTCAGTAAAATGCTTGTCTGTAAAATTTTATCGACGGAAATCATGTTCCGTCGATAATTATCGACGGAAAAATCCGTCGATAAATCTGTCGGTAATTACCGACGGAAAATATCCGTCGGTAATTACCGACCTAAATATCCGTCGGTAATTACCAAAAATCCGTCGGTAAATTAATTACACTATTCATCTTCTTCCTCCTCCCTCTTTCAATTTTTTTTTCGTTTTTTTTTTCGTGGTCGCCGTTAATGTCGCCGCCGTCGTCGCCGTCGCCATCGCCGTCGCCACTACCACCATCGTCGCCGCCACCGTCGCCGCCGCCACCGCCGCCGCCGCCGTCGCCGCCGCCGCCGTTGTCATCTTCTTCCTCTTTCTTCTTCTTCTTCTCCTTCTTCTCCTTCATCTTCTCCTTCTTCCTCTTCTTCTTCTCCTTCTTCCTCTCTTCTTCTTCTTCTTCTCCTTCTTCTTCTTCTCCTTCTTCTTCTCTTTCTCCTTCTTTTTCTTCTTCTTCTCCTTCTTCTCTTCTTCTTCTTCTCTTCTTCTTCTTTTCTTCTTCTTCTTCTTCTTTTCTTCTTCTCCTCGTCTTCTTATAAGGTGAGATTTGGGCGGGAAAATTCCCGCTTCTTTTACCGACGGATAAATCCGTTGGTAATTCAAATTAGGACAAAAAATTTTCCGCTTCTTTTACCGACGGATTTTTCTGTCGGTAAATCCGTCGGTAATTCAAATTTGGACGGGAAATTTCCCGCTTCTTTTACCGACGGAAAAATCCGTCGGTAAAGTTGTCGGTAAAAAAAATTTGAATTATCGACGGATTTTACCGACAGATTTTTCTGTCGGTAAATGAAATTTTTTTTACCGACAGATTTTACGTCGGTAATTAAAATTTGAGAATCCGTCGGTAAAATCCGTCGGTAATTTCAATTTTTTTTGTAGTGTTTTTTATCTTGACTGTCGAATAATAATAATAAACATAATAATAAGATTTTAATTTACATTGATTTTAACTATAAGGGTAAACTTGTAATATTACATTTTAATCTATTAATTTTTTTATATATCACTTTCATCAAATTATTCACAAGTTTTCATAAACTTTACATAGTCACTTTCACCCCAAATTCCTTAAAATAAACAACATAAACTTTCTTTCCAGATCCCTCCAAATATATCCATTAAGTCTCCTCTAAATCTCTCTTCAAAAGAGCCCATGCAATGTTTAATTTTATTATTTTTAAATTTACGTTCATTTAAATGTGTCTAACCCTTTCTCTCATTAGTGTTTTTATTTTTTATTTATTTCTTTTACTTAGCATCGATTGGATAAATGCTTACATTAATACACCATAAAAATTCTTTGAATTATTGACAAAATTTTATTGACAGAAATAAATTCTTCAATAAAATTGAATTATCGACTGATTTTAAATTTTGAATTTCCAATATATTTTACCAACAAATTTATTTCCATTAATAAAATTTGTTGATAAATTTGTCAATAGTACTTTAAATTATCGACGATTTTTTTTGTCTAAAATTTGTTAGTAATTATTTACCTTAAAAATTGTCAGTAATATAAATTCTTACTATCAATAGATTTTTTCATTGGTAAACTTATTCGTAAAAGGAGCAGAAAATTTTGTGTCCAAATCTGACAAGAAATTCACCACTTTCATTCGTTATGCTCGTTGCTCTAATACGTAAAACACAATGACATTGACTTACCTAACCAGAAGAAGCCACTTTTAGATAAAACGCAAGCCTAACCAAACACACCCCTTTCTCTTAATACTAACTATTTTCCTTTTCCCCGTTCCTCTTCTCTTGTTCGTCCTTCCCCCTCACATATTTCGATTCAACCCTGCAGCTTCACCATAACCACCTTCTTTCCATCGATGATAATTTTTTTGGTCGAAGACCTTGGTGTGGCGGTGGAGGAAGAGGTGATCTTAATGGTGGTAGGGGGTTTTTGTGCAGTAGCTGCCATGACTCTTCTTGAAGTAAGGGTTGCTAATGTAGGAAGAAGAGATGAGGCGAAAGTTGAAGATGAAGGTGCAGAGCTTGTGAAGTCCATGACGAAGCCCTGGTGGCTGAAGCTCGCCGGAATCTAGGTATTGAAGAAGAAGGGCTTGAATCGACGGAATCCAGATCGTGATGGATTTTACTGACGAAATTTTTTGTCAGTAGTTACTGACAAATTTTTTCGTTGGTAATTACCGACAAATTTTTTGATGGATTTTCTTATCAATATTTACCGACGAAATTCCTGATCCTTGATAAAATTTACCAATAAGGATTAGCGGCGAATTTTTGGTTATTAATAGATTGTCGATAATTTTGATTTGCCAAAGAATTTTAAGTATTACCATCATATTTTGGTCGTTGTTAATATAAAATTTTCTTGTAGTGATAATAATAACAAATTTAGTGTTGACCTAACCCACACAATGTTTAATATTATTATTTTTGTTTATTGTTTAAGTTTTGTCAAATTTATAGTGAGCTTGCCTATTCTATCATTAATATTTTTATTTTTAGTTTATAAATACAACACATTTACAGTAGGCAATGTTTAGTATTATTATTTTTAAATTTATATTTATTTTAAAGAGCTATTATCAATGTTTTTATTTTTTTTATTTATTTCTTTTACTTAGCATTAACTAGACCAATGCTTATATTAATAAAATTTTATTTTGTAGCATCGGCTTAGTCAACACAATGTTTATTGTTATTATTTTTTATTTATTCCTTAATTTGCGTTTGTTTACAGTAGAATTAACTCACTTTATATTTTTTTATATTTTATTTTATATTGAGTTAGAGTCGGCTTGACCGACTCTAATAACATCTCTCTTTTACTACAACTATTTGTAATATTCTTGCATTGATCCTCATACCCATGACATTTTAAATTCTTAAAACACCTATTCTTATTTTATATATACAATTGTAATGTCTCTCTTGATATTTATGGAAAATTGATAAATGATGTCGGTGTTTGTATTTTTGTTAGCAAATGAAATTCAAAAGTTTTCTATGTTTTTCGTGGGAAAAATCATTATGTTGGTAATTTAGCTCTAATTCATATAAAATGATATAAGTAATTTAATGTTGTAACTCCATGTATTTATTTAGATTTTCTTTTTCATAATAGGAATAGTTTGCTTATATGTTATGAAGTGTAATGTTTATTATGAGTTTGATGTGGTCTTCCATACTTTGTATTTTTTTATTTTTAATAAAATTTCATATTATGGATAAATTATTGATGAGTTATAGTCTATCAACATTAGGGATGTTAAAAACACCCGTACCCGTGGGTATCTACGGATAAAACATGCAACAGGTAGAAAATGAGTATTGTAAATGAATACCTACGGATAACGAGTATAAGTATTTTTTTTATACACGCGGGTTAAAGGGGCAGGTACGGGTAACATAGTATCCATACCTGTGGATACTTGTACCCGCTATATTTTAATTTAAATTAAAAAAAATAAAAAAACATGATTAAAACATTAACATATTGAAATTGAATGGGTTATTTTTTATCAATTAGTTTTAAAAAATCTAATTTTCTTTGTAAATTGTCATTCAAAACTATTTAAATGAGTTATTTACACTTTGTTTGAAATTTATAAATATTACACATTGTATTTTTATTTGAATTTATGATTAAAATATATTGTTAAATATTAAATTTTTCTTAAGTAAATACCTGCGGATATTCGTGGATATTAAAAAAATATGTGGGTACTTGCATAAGGAATACCCACATAGATATGGATACGGGTACAGGATAAATATTTATCCAGGGTTAGTATAGGGGAGGTACCACCACCCATACCCTACTCGCCTCGTTGATATCCCTGATCAGCATAACTTATATGTCAAAGTTCACAATGATGCTTAACATGATTTTATTTTAAAATATTTAATAATATTATATATTATTTGTTATGATTTTTATCTTTTATAAAAAAAACCAATTAATAATTATAATATTAAAAAGGCGGATATGGCATATGTTCCCTAAGGATGTAGACAAAAGGTTTAACTGGTCGGATGGTACCACTTTCGTTCAGATGTATTAGTTTGATATCCATTTTTTAAAAAAGTGTCAATTGAGTTTTAATTTTTGTAAAAGTGTCTCCATTAAGTCTTTTCCAGATCAAAAATTATTAAAGTCGTTAACTTTATTCATTAATTTTATCACTAAATTTTAATATAAATATAAATACTTCATACTGTAAGTCATTTTAAATATCAATATCGTTTTGTTCTGAAAATGACCTAATTGAGACATTTTTTAAAAATTTTGGAACTCAATTAACACCTCTTAAAAAACGGATATCAAACTAACATGTACCATCATGAGTACTTGTAATTAAATCTAAATAAAATAAAGGTTTAAACAAATAAACTTTATTTTAAGAAGAGAATAAAATAGTCAAAATGACATTAATTAAACTTGACCCTTAGATTTTTATATCTAAACAAAACTCATTTATTAATTAATAAGGTTATCAAAAGTGATAAATTGCCCTGTGATAAATGATTCCACTTTTATTAGGTCTATGCATATATGAGAAAAGAAGATTTGAAATATTAGTGATGAAATAAGAAGATTGTTAAACACAGGATTTGACAAGATTAAGAAAAGAGTACAGAAAGATGTACAGTAAAGATACATGCAGGTCCCCATTGCGTAGAGTACTTGACCTCTTCCTTCTGCCTCGAAGGGTCCTTTCTATCGATCTGGCCACCTTCTCAATCAATATTCATTGGCTACCCAATGAGCCACGCGTGCAGGCTTCGAATCACACGCAGAAAGAATAGGAAGACGACATTAATGAGAACCCGTGACACCAGCAGAAAACAAAGGAGGTTGCATTCTGCATGGATTTAAGCCAGAACCCTAATTGCTCAAAAAAACGGCAACACACAGCGAATACTGAACAAAATTTTAGAAAAAATCAAAGTTTTGGTTTTGATAGTGTTTGTATTGAAACGTGAGACAGAGCAGAGGGTGCAGTGCAGTGGATTGGCGCGTCTGCCACAGAAGGAAATGAATCGGCAAAGAGATAGGGTTAGTTGAATTTCCTATTTTCTTCATCTCGTCATCTCTTAGTGGCCGGCTTTTTCTCGTGACTTCTTAGCGGCGGAACCTCGGAAACCTCATGCCCCTCATCAATCAAATATTAGGGTTTGGAATGTTTCAGATTCCCACAATTATATCGCTTTTAATGTAGACTCAGTTTATTAAATAGTTGTTACAGAACTACTGTTTAATACTTAAAGGTTACATGTAGAAGGGGAAAATCATGAGATTATTTTGTTAATATATATTTATATGACACTTGATAAATATATTTTAATTTCATTTTATGGGTTGATTGTTGTTTTAGTTTTAAAATTAAAAAACTTTTATTGAGAAACTTTTATATTGAGTTTGGGAGTTTTAAACAAAAAACTCTTGTTTAATTAAATATACTAATTCAAGGTTCTACCTACCTCTCTTTTAATGTCTAATTAACTTAAAGGGATTATATTTTTTCTCTATTCAATAAATCATTTATGTTCTCTTGTTGCCATCTAACACCATGTAATGGTAATAAGACACCTAACATGTATTAATTAATGGTGAAGAGTTATGCCCCAAATCCAGCATAGTATATATTATTCACTTATATAATCAAAATCAAAAGAATACCAAACAGATAATCAATGTCAGAGAACTCCTTCAATCTTCTCAAGTTCTGATAATCTTATAAAAACATAACAAAATCTGTTTTAACTTATAGATTTAATGACATAAACTCAATATCTAATTAAAAAATAATAATAATAATAAACTTTCACTAGATTTGTACATGAATGTGCTGTTGGAGTGCATGAACATCCAGATCTAGACTATTACCAATGTAGACATCCAAAATCTAATGTGTTCAACAAAAATAATGAAGACATATATACTGAAATATAAAAAGATTAAGAATTTGTCCAAAACATAATCTATTTGAAAAAAACCCTTATCCTTTTAAATAGATTGTTTTCCTATGAATTTAATTTGACAAAATAGGTTTATATCTATTAGACAATTTGTTTTCCTATGAATTTAATTTGAATTAGGTTGTGCTGGAAAACAATATTTTTAATATATTAAAATGTAGTCAATTTATTTAATTCACAAATTAAACAAGTTTAAGTTAAATAGAGGGTTAAATCAACTCATAAAGAAATCATTATTGATTATATTGTAATAGATATATAGGTTAAAACCAAACAAATTTGATTATATTATAATAAATATATAAAATAAAGAGATAAAGTAATTAGTAGCAAAGAGTGGTTCAACAAATTATCCTTTTGATTTCAACCTTTAATATTTTCAAACAATTGTTTATAAAACCATTGAAATCATAAAGTATTCTTTTAATCCACTAAAGATTTAGTATAAATTCACAGGAACAAAATCAATTAGTTTTGTATTAGGTTGGCAGGAAATATACGTTAATAATTCATCTAATGCATGCGTAGTTAATAAGCTAGTTCTATTTCCAAAACCTATTAACTATTAATTAGTTGTTTGTAGTTGTAATAATAAGAGAGTTTTGTTCCCAAAGCTGTGGCACCATAAATACATACATGATTAATTTTGAAAGTAATTGACATTAGAAAAGAAAAGAAAAAAAAAAAAACTCAGTGGAAAGAATTAGGTAGAAAAATTGTTGTCGAAAAAGTTGAGATGGATGAGTTTGGCATTTGGGAAATTAGGGTTTTAATTTTATGGATAAAGCATGTTTCCTTTTGAAGTGGATGGATGAAGGAGGTTGTGGCCTTTGATATTGTGGTTTGAAGGATACCATTTTTGTCTTTTAGGTGTGGGACTTCGTTTATTAATTTGTCTACTCTTTATAGTCTTCTACGTACTCTTTCTTCCCAAATGTAAAAAGCTACCCCAATCTAAACCCAAACCCCACTCATGTCCTCTTCTCCAACACACATTTCACAAAACACAAATATTTTAAATTTATCTTACTTTTAATCGATACATAATCATAGATAATAAAAATAAAATAATTTTTTTTTTCAAATTTGTGAAATTTATTTTGTTTATACTAGAAGGTGATGTGTGTATGATTGATTGTGATTAAGGTTTGGGAAGATTTTGTTGTTAGAAACTTATGATACAGTCATAGGACATTAATTAATCTGGCAACAAAGTTTCTTGAATGGTGTAGATCATGAGATTAAAGTGTTAAGAGTAAATAAAAGCAGCATTCTCCATTTGACTTTAAATCTATTTTTGGGTATGGTGTGAGGTGGGGTTGGGTTATGTACCTTTGTGTTTGGGATACTGATGGAAGCACAGCTTGTTTTTGCTTACCAAGCACAACCAAGTGGGAGGGTTGGGAGTCCTATGGAGAAAAAGAAAGCCGAAAAACAAAAAGGAACTTCAAACAGGAAAAAGAAAAAGAGAAAAAGGAAAGTGAAAGACACACAAAAAATATACGAGAAAAAGAAACTCACTCAGAGAGAAAAAACAACTGTCACAACAATACACGTTTTTTTTTTTCTTTTCTCGTTCTTAAAATATAGATAAGAGAAAACAAAAATTAAGATTTTCAGAGATAGCATGAACATATCCATGTCATACCAAGAAAGTAAGCATAAACATCTAGAGTTGGTGCAAATAGCCTAACTTAATAGGGTTTAAAAAAATTTAAACCTGTAAATGGTAGTTTTTGCTTAGTTCCTGTAAATATATTTGTTAAATTTAACTTTTTGATAATATTTTATTTGTATTATTAGTTATAGTTAGTTTAATGTTAAAAATAGAAAACATTAATTACAACAATTTTAAAAAGTTAATAAATTTCGAACTAATATTTTAGAAACATAATTTAATTAAGCAATGCATTATTATTTAGTAGAAATTAGGTAATTATATATATATATATATATATATATATATATATATATATATGTTATTTATTCTTTTTTTTTT